>TARA_R110001606_G_scaffold54210_1_pt1 | contig 72510 bp, 80 predicted proteins | sample TARA_R110001606 | Tara Oceans TARA_R110001606 (sample SAMEA4398315) | marine metagenome | biome: Polar Biome; feature: [SRF] surface water layer (ENVO:00010504); material: water (ENVO:00002006), including particulate matter (ENVO:01000060) such as... | depth 5 m
TCTGATTTGTGCTATATCTCGCCTCGTCTGAGTGGGGGAGTTTATTCAGCACCGCCTCCACTACATCTGAGCCACGCTTTGTCCACCGTAGCTTTAGCAAAGGTAGGCCGATGATAAAATTATACTTTGTGGCGGGGATTCCAAGCCAGCTGCCGTCTGTTTACCACAGGGGGCCCAGTCGCTATCGGCTCATGTTAGCTTTCTTCTCCTTCAACCAGGGCATCGATTTTTTCCCTCATTTCGAATACCTTTTTCCGTGTCCGAATTAGGCCGGTCAAGAATGAAAAAAGTCCAAATAATATAAAATAAATGGCAGTATGTCCGTCGGGCATGTAGCTGGGGTCATACCACCAACTGACGTAAATAAATATGAACACCGCTAACCAAATAATTGGGAAGACGAAGAACCAGTCACCAAATCCGATCTGACCTTTTACCCGAATTTTTCCGTTGTTGTCGGCTAAATTTCCGATAAACCTTGGGTAATTAAGTTGAAATGAATGTCCGAACTTCCTCCTCAGTTCTTTGCTAAAGTATATTGTCAGTTTGCCATTGGTCAGCTGGTAAGTCAGGTCAGAACCTAGGCTTTGATATTCATCGGATCCCTTGTAGAACGGTTTGAGACGAATTCGGTCGAACTTTGATGCAAGTAGGTCTCTTATTTCTACCAATGATCTACCCGTTTCGACATCCACCTGGGAGTCTGAACCTAGAAAGTATCGATTTAATCGCATTGCCGATTAGTAATGAAAGCTATTGCTTGCCTATAGCAAGTGGAGTTGATTTATGTGCTTCGCTTCCCGCTAGCACTTAGCTAGACGGAAGATAAAAATAGTCGATGTGGCGGAGATTGCAAGCCCACAGCACTCAACTAATCTGAACAGTCTCCATTCGCTGTATTGTGTTGTGCTTCTTTTCTTATTAAAAAGTTATTCCCAATTCTCTGAACATTCCAATTGTATTCAAGTAAGTGACTCCAAATTGGACACATGGTTCCGGCATCTTTATTTTGTTTTTTCGTCTGGGGTCGCTGACCTCATGAGTAACAAGCACCTTGTTTTGAAAATCTGCGAGGACGAAAGCAACCAGAAAAGCGTCAGCTTCGTCAACATCCAAAAATTCATTGATAGCGTTGGGTAGATAGTGATCGGCCTTAGAAGCCGCCCAAGAAGATATCTGCCCATATTCCCGGAGAGCGGTAGAAGAGTCTTTGAAGAAATTGTCGGGTAAGTTTTTTATGCACCATTCTTCCAAATCATCATTTTTGTCAAAAAGTTCTTTTTTGACTTTATCGATGCTGATAATAGTACCCTGCTGCGCTAATTCTTTAATCTTGCCCCAAAAACTGGTTGCAATATCAAGTGGATATGTGGCTCTATGTGCTTGAATAAAAAAATTGCTGTCAACCACATACACTTTCATGGAGCCTAGGCGGTTTTAGCAAAGAATTTATCAAAAGTATCGCCCTTCATGCTTGTTAGTCTATATGCATCCCTGTAGAGCAACTGCCCTGTTTTTACGGCATTGTTGACATGAGAGGCAAATGTCAGACTAAGTCTTTTCTTTACGGTTGCGTAGAAGTCACCGCCAGAACCTTGGCTTTGTTTCTTTATGAATTCTCTATTCTTGTAGGCTTCATAGAATGCGAAAAATTGGGCCTTGGATATTTTTCCGGTGTCTAGTGCCCGTCTAGCGATAACGATTTCGCTGACTTTAAAAAAACGAGCAGAACTAGTGATATCTTTATCAATAATCCATTGCTCGTTAAATGCATTTTCGGGAACTAAGAATTCGGCAGCCACTTTGTCGCATAAAACTTCTATAGGGTCGTTTGCTGGTTGAAGAGTTCTAAAGTCGAAGCCTGCACTGTGACCTGTCCAAATGTGAGCGAGTTCATGAACTATTGTAAAAAGTTGAGCAGCTTTTCCATCAGAGTTGTTAATGAACATGAATGGAGCGACATCATCAACCAAAACAAACCCCCTGCATTCGTCCACTTCTATAGGTCGAGAAGTATTGTTTTCAACTACTCCATTGAATACAGTAATGATGCCTTTATCTTCTATAATTTCGACAAGATGATTTAAAGCATCTTGCCATGTACGGAAATGTGTGGCCCAGTCTTCTGTCAATCCAAGAACCGTTCTGATGCTGTTAACAATCTGAGAAACATTATTATTACCCTTGAAACGACCAACAAATGGGAGTGGCTCAAACTCATTCTCTTTTAGGTATTCCTTAAGCCAATTTTGTCTTTGCTGGAGAAGTAATATGGTGTCATAGACGTTGACACTTACTTTGTTTGTTTGGGGGCTATTAGTTCGAAAAAAAGGAATTGGTAATTTTTCCTTTGGGGGTTCAGGTAAAAATAAATACCCGAATGGTAAGTGCACTTTTTTAGAAAAGGTTTCAAGTTGTTTCACAGTGGGATTTTTCTCACCACTGATCCAAGCACTAACTTTCGGCATTTTCTCGGTAAAATCATGCAATTCATATCCTGCCCGGTCAATCGCCCAAGTCAACATGCCAGCATCGATACTTACCTCGGTTTTCATTCTTCAAAAGTATAAATATAATTATACGTTAAATGCACCCAGCATACAACATATCTCAAATTGTATTGATTCTGGACGTTAGCACGATTATGAAGCACAACATGCGAGTGTAGACCGGATCCATACACTCCTTACATCTCCCCCTCAAGTTACTACCAATTTCCGAAATATGCTTTCCGAACTTACAATGGATTCACCCTTTAATCACTATTGTCCCGTTTCTATACAGATCCAATGCGCTGTTCAGCAATGCTTCGATGGTTTCCACTGGCAGGTCTTCGTTGGGGCTCACTCTGAATATCTTCATACGGGAGCGCTCTCCGGCTTCTAATTCTGGATGGTCGAGGTGCTTTCCCTCAACGAAGAGGATATAGGGTTCTTCTGTTTTTTTGTCTGTCCACAGGTAACAAAACATTTTTTTCCTGAAGCAGAAGCAGGGCATTCCCCACTTCTGCGTTTCAGTTACGTTGGTGTCCTGTGCAAGGATGATACTGCGCAGTGCCAGCAGGCAGCTCTTGTTGGGTTCTTCCTTGTTCAGGTAGTAGTTGTCAATTTCTCGCATTTTACGTCGGGTTACCTCACGGCCACTAAAAAGTCTACTTCTGCATTCGCAGGGTTTTGTGCTTTTTCGCCAAACACTTCGAAGTCAGCCGAAAATGCCCTGTTCAAATCCATTGCCCATATTTTTGTCCACTCCGACACGATCAAGCCTTGTGCCAGGTCGCCTTTGGCGGTGATCTTCACGTAGCTGCCACCTTCAAAAGCCCTGCCTACCATGCCATCCGGAATTGCCTCCAGACTTTCCACCTTACACCCAAGAATGGCCGTATATGGTGCCATATGGTTACCTTCATAGTCGGTGTAAAGTGAGTAAATGGTGCCATCCACTTTGCCTGGGATAGCATTTAGAAGGCCTTCTGAAAGGAACCTGCCCCACAAGTCGGCAATGTCTTTGCCTCCACGTCCATTTTCGTTGGTTGTTCTCACCGAGATTCCAATTATCTTGAAAGGGTCAATTTTTACTTTTTGCATCGTTTAAATATTTTGATTTGCAACAAAGTTAGATGGCTCTTATGCCAAGGGTATGTCAGGGGTGGTTGACCATTTTTTTCGACATAGTTCAAAATATTGTTCCAGGGTAATTTTGTGTGGCTCAAATTGGCTGTCCGTTTGCAGTAAACTTTGAATACGGTCGAGCCTGAAGGCCCTGAAGTCGTTTTTCAGCTGGCAAAAGGCGATGAGAATCCAGTTGCCCTGGGTGGTATACAGGGCGAAGGGCTCAATTTTTCGCTGGCTTTGTTGATTTTCTAACGACAGGTAATTGATCTCTACAACCTGGTAGCTCGAAATAGCAGACTGGAGGTGAATAAGATGGTTGCTTGTCTTTTCATTTTCGCTGTTGTCCCGCACCTGCAATCGATCGGAGAGGAGCTCTGTCTTCGTTTTCAGGCCAAACTTAAGGATTGACTTTATCTTGGTGGCTGCACCTTCGTAGTGCTCCACCAGTGACTGGTCCTTGTTCGCTCGAATCAATTTTTCGGCGATGACAATGGCGCTTGCTTCTTCTTCGGTAAACATCACCGGTGGAAGCTTGAAGCCCTCCATGATAGAATAACCCCTGCCTTCCTGAGTAATAATGGGTATGCCTGATTGCTCAAGGGTCCGAATGTCCCGATAGACAGTTCTTATGCTCACCTGGTGCTTTTTTGCAATGTCCGTTGCAGTCACCAGTGGTTTCGACTGTAGCTGGGTGAGAATGGCCGTCAGCCTCGCAAGTCTGGGTTTGTCTTCTGCCATTTTTTTCCTCCTTTCTGTGGCTCACCCTTTCCTGTCAGACAAGCCAGATCGCTGTTGGTATTAAAGGTCATCCTTTGTAGCTCGCATTCCTACAAAAAAATGGGACGCTTGTCTCTCCCGAGCCAGGCGTCCCAACAAAAGTAGCTGCTCGCTTCTATCAGGAAGCTATTTTCACATCCTTTTCCAATAATTCCACATCTATAATTTCCTTGCTGATCATAAATGTCAACATACCTCTTACCGTCTCTTCAAGTGTAGGGTCGAGTACTCCATGAGGCGACCTGACTTTGGCTTCACAATACGACTCGTTGCTGTAACGCTTGAACTCCATGGAAGATATATTATTGACAGACCTCACCAGAAAGTCGAGCAGCGGAAACAGGAGGTCTTCCTTTCCGCATTTTCCCACAATTTCAGGCACAAACTTTGGCAGCTCAAACCCTTTGAACTCCCTGCCCGTCAGCTTGGTGATGATGTCGGTAATGTCTTTCATGCGTGCGTACTCATCACGTGTCACATGGAAGGTTTTGTTGACCGAATCGGGGAGGCCGGAGATGGCTACGACGTTGTTGGCCACAATGTCCACCGGGGTAAAGCTAACCTGGTTGAACGAATTGACCGTGATGCCGTGGTTGATCATGAAGGCAATCAGCCGGATGGAAATATCGAAGTTGTTTCCACCGCCATACACCGAAGGGGTGATGAGCGCAGGCCTGAACACCCGTGCCTGGAGCCCCTGCTTCATGGCGTCGAACACGATTTGCTCCGACACCCATTTCGTCTGGCTGTAACCAAAGTCGAGCAGATCCAGCGAATTGCAGGTGTCAGTTTCAAAAAGCGTGTCTTTCACAGCCCAGCCAAAAATGAAGGTGGTGGACACGTGATTGAGAATCTTGGGGTTGCCATCCAGCGCCAGCCTGATTATTTCGTTGGTGCCATACACGTTGGTGTCCCACATTTTATCATAGTTGAACAGGTAGTTCACGAGGGCACCATTGTTGTAAATGGTGTGTGTGTTAGTCGCCAGATAGTTCCAGGTTTCCTTGTCTAGCCCAAGTTGAGGCTTGCCCAGATCGCCGCATACAGCCACCACTCTTTTCTCGAACTCCGCCAGGTATTCACATTCCGGAACATTGGACAGGTCGAAGGCCTCTTTCAGTCTGGCCAGTCCTTTCTTTTCGTCATCGGCTCTTACAAGCACGTATATGGTGTCGGTGGTTTGCTGTAGCAAGCTTTTCAGAATAAACGGCCCCAGGAAGCCTGTGCCACCTGTCAGCAGGATCTTGCCACTTTTCAGGTGGGCTGGGTCGTACTGAGGGGTTTTTGGCTTAAACGACAGCTTGGTATCCTGCAGCATTCGCTTCTGTTCAAAGGCATTGTGCTCTTTCTGAAGCTTCAGGATCGTCTTCTTTAAACGATTGATGGCGAGAATGGATGAGGTGCTGAATTGTTCCATCAAATCGAAGAATTCAGAAACACTTATTTCCTGCAGCAGGCGGGCATCGATTTCCGAGGCCAGCTGGGCCGCTCCACTATCCTTAATAAGCTCCTTCACGTCGTGAATGAGCACCACCAGATCGAGAGAGTCGAGCACATGCACCAAAGAGTAGGTTTCGGTGCCGGTGAACCCATACTTTTTCAAAATCTCGTCAAATTGTGTGTTCGTCAACCGGGCTCTTGGAGCATCTGTGTTTTGCTCGACCAGGCTATGGTTTTCAATTACGTCCAACTCACCATTGGCCCAAAGCTGCTTGGTCTTCTGGCGCATGATTTTGCCTGAGGTGGTCTTTGGAATGCTTTTGGTGTTAGTGAAGGTGATTTGCGAAGGGATAATGTTTAGCCTCTCACGGATCTGGTCAGCAATTTTCTTGTGGTCAGGGATTTCATTTTTGCGTTTAAGCCCGGCCACAATCACGAGCTTTTCCTCACTGTTTTCTTCGTTGGCAAATGCCGCCACATAACCCTCTCTAATATTGCTGCTCGATTCTTCAACAATTTGCTCAATGTCCTGCGGGTAGTAATTGGCCCCACGGATAATGATCATGTCCTTGGCTCTGCCGCAGATGTAGAGCTCCTGCTCATGCAAAAATCCCAGGTCGCCAGTTCTCAAAAAGGTGTGCGTGGCACTGCCGTTCTCACTTGCTATTCGGGCTTCAAAGCATTCCTTGTTCAGCTCGGGTTTTCCCCAGTATCCAAGCCCCTTGCTGGGGCCTGCCAGCCACACTTCACCCACCTTGTTTTCGCCAAGGTCAATACGTGAATTGGGGTCCACTATCCTCACAATCTGGTCTCTGAGGGGCTTGCCGCAGCTCATGATTTGCGTGACCTCACCTGCCTGCCCGTTCTCGAATTTCAGCTCATGATTAATGAGTGAGTTGGTGAGTACCGACACTGACTTTCCGCCCCACTGCGAAACTGCCAGTGTGTTTTCGGCGAGGCCATAGGCTGCGCCCAGTGCCGTTTCCTTCAGCCCACATGCGCTGAATTTTTCAAGAAACTTATAGAAAGTGCCTGCCCTGACTGGTTCTGCTGCCGTCATCAGGTTTGTCAGTGAGCTAAGGTCCAGCGAGGCGAATACTTCATCCGACACTCTGCCCGGCTGAAGCAGGTAGTCGTAAGCAAAGTTGGGTGCCGAGGAGTGTGTAGCCTTGTATTTTGAAATGGTTTCGAGCCAAAGCACCGGCTTTCTGATGAAATCAAGCGTGGAGAAGCCAATAGAGGTGCCCCCTTTCATGATGATGAACAGGTGATAGCCAATCAGCCCCATGTCGTGGTATTGTGGCAGCCAGGTAACAGTTACCGGGGGTTCCGACAACACGTTCTCTGCATTGTTCTCAAGGTTTTCGTGCGAAATCATCACCCCCTTTGGATCGGTGGTAGAGCCGGAGGTGTACTGAAGAAAGAGAAACGACGACTGCCGCTCGTAGTTGGTCGCACTGGTTTCGTGTGTAAATTCAGAGGTATTGATCCAGGGCAGCTTGGTGAGTTTGGTTTTCTCCACAATGTTGTTTCGATCCATGTTCAACTTGAGCGACCAATAGTATTCTCCATTGGTGAGGACGGCCACGGCGCCACAATCTTTGGCGATATGCTCCATTTTGTAGTACGCCGACTGGAAACCCGAAGACGTAGGAGGGTAGGTAGGCACGGGCACCAACCCCAGGCGAACGCACGCAACAAATGAGACAATCATTTCAATGCCAGCAGGATAGGTAATCAATATCCTGTCGTCTTTTTTGAATTTGTAATTCTCGGCCAGATTGGATGCGACAATTCTTACGGCTTTTTCAAACTCTTCGTAGGTGTATTTTTCAACTGATTTTCCATTGATATCCAGAAATTCAAAAAGCAGTTTATCGGGAGTTTTCTGGACCCAATGGTTCAACTTATCGGAAAGGGTAGGCATAGATCAAGCGGTTTTTGGGATGATAAAACGTTAGATAGAAATAGGTTGCTAGGTATGAATATAAAAAATTGACTTAATAATGAGCTTCCGGTCGAAAAAAAGATGGATGATGCGTCTGCCAAGCCTGGTTATTTTGCAGCCAGGCTGAGGTTTTGCAGGTGCCCATAGTGCTCCCTGATGGCATCAAATATCGTTTTATTCTGTTTGTAAAATACACCGTGTTTTTCTGCTATAGGTTGAATCAGCATTGTAAGCTCACGGTAGTGCGTATGGCATACACGGGGAGCCAAATGATGGGCCACGTGCATGTGCAGTCCGCCATAAAACCAATTGCCAACCGTGCTATTCAGCGAATGGTCGGAGGTGGTGGCAAACACATGATAGATGAAATGATCATACTCATCTCTGTCCAGAGGAAATTCATTCAGCCGCAATGGGTGCTCTACCTGTATGATGGTGGCACCAATCACACCAATCACCAATTGCCAGGCCACAAAAGAGACAATGACAAGCGCTGCCGGCACACCTATAAAATAGATTGGCAGCAGTAGCACATAGCCGATATAGGCCAGCTTAAAAATAAAGAGCTTGACATATTCGATGCGGGGATGCTTCTTTCCTTTCAGGCCATTGAGGAAAGGGAAGAAAAAGCATTCGAAATCTTTGATAAAGATGTAATCAAGGGAGAAGAAACTGTAGACCACAAACAGGTAAAAATGCTGAAACCTGTGGATGAGTTTATGCTCATGATGTGGTGTGTAGCGCAGTAGCCCACGAGCAACAAGCCCGTCATCTTCGCCTTTAATATTGATGAAATTGTGGTGCTGTTGGTTGTGAAGTTGCCGCCACATGTATGAGTTGATGCCACAAAGGTCGAAGGTGTAGCGAAGAAGTTTTCTTACCCGTTCGTTTTCAAAAATAGACAAATGATTGGCATCGTGGGCAATATTCAGCAGGATGAATAAGTGCGAAAACAGGTGAAAGCCGTAGAGCAGCACGAACATCGAAGGCGAGGTGCTAAAAGAGTAAAGCAATACTAAACTTCCCACCCACCAAACGGCAGCGATTGCCAGCTTGGCTTTCATTTGACCATTGGCATACCTTGAAATGCCATTTTTCTCAAAATACTGGTCAATGGCTTCGTACAATTCCTTTTTAAAGGCGGTTGAAATCATGGTAGCATAAAAAGTAAAAGACCAGGCGTAAAGAATTGCCTGGCACAATATAGGCTAACAGTTAGAGTTTTTCAACTACGGATTTAAATGGCTAGTGCACAATAATTTCTATAGGTAAAAGGTATGCCCGACATTTCAGTGGCGAGAATCTTTTTAGAGGTGATGCACTTATGTAAGCCTAAAGCGATTTTGCCTACTATTCCATATCGTATTGGCATACTATGGAACTGGCAAGCCCAATTAATATGAACAAAAAAGCCCTGACTTTCTGGCCAGGGCTTCTTGCTTTAGCAGAGACTAGGCAGCGACAGCCACTTTAGTTTCAGCCATTTTTTCGAGGTAGATCCTCGATACCACCAATAGGGCTAAAAATATTACCGGGCCAGCCACTACTGAACCCGTGTCACCACTTGCAGTTTGGGCAATAGCTGCTGAAATGAAGGTAATACCAAAACCGGCGTAGGCCCATTCTTTCACCCTCTGGGGAAATTGTGGAACCAGCAGCACGGTGGCACCCACTAGTTTAGCCACGCCTAACTCCATGCGGAAGTAGCCTGGAAATCCCAGATGAGTAAAACCTTCCGCCACCTCCGGATTCATAAAATACATCAGGCCGCTCATCACCATCATCACACTTACAATGCCAGTGGCAATCCAGTATATCACTTTGTCTTTTTTCATTTTGATTGTTTTAAATGTGTACTATTTGTTTGACAATGCAAACTTATCTACATTTGATATACAATATATAGCACTATACTTTTGTATAGCACTAACCTTTGGTATAGTAAAGCGAATTGACATGGAAAAACCTGAAGTATTCGAGCCCGTTGAACACCAACTAAACACGGAATCCTGCACCAGGGCACTACTTCCGGTGCGGGATGCCCTGGAAGTATTAAGCGGTAAATGGAAGCTACAGATTATTATCTCACTTTCCTTCGGAACCAAAAGGTTTAGGGAAATGGGGAGAGAAGTGACCGGTATCACCGACAAAATGCTATCGAAGGAGCTGAGGGACCTGGAAGAAAACATGCTGGTAAAGCGTACGGTCAAAGATTCATTTCCCCCGTCGGTTGAATACAATTTAACGGAGCACGGCAAAACACTCCAAAAGGTCATTGGCGAGCTTCGGGAGTGGGGGGTGATGCACAGGGAAAAGATCATGGGGGAATAGAAGGCATTGTCGCCTGGTGAACCCTCAAAGAGATTAAGCCATTTCTTCTTCCTTCTATATTACCCTGCGATAATAAATGTGATAGTAATGAAATCTACCTTGATTTTCTGCATCATTTCTTTGACGCTGTGTGCAGGTTGCACCGAGCCACCTTATTCTCGCCAGGATATAGAAAAACTAAATGGGCTGCCTGTGGGCAATGGTATCACCTTGCACCCGACCGAAAAATGGATACTGATTTCCCGCCCTTCTGAGTTTGCCAATGAGGCGAATGGCAAACCATTCTACAAAATCTATTTTCTCGAACTTGGTGAGGAGGGATGGGGAGAGCCACAAACTGTTTCTTTTGAAAGCCGGTACAACGACTATCATCCCGTTATCTCGCCCGATGGCAAGTGGGTCTATTTCAATTCAGACCGCCCAGTTCCAGGCGAAGTCCTGCCTGCCGAACGCATGAACATATGGAGGGTAGCTATTCTCCCCAAAGCATTTTCAACGCCGGAATATCTGACGGACATCAATACTGATCATCACGAATCTTATCCCTCCGTTACCAGCGATGGGGTGCTTTATTTTAATTCCGACCGGCCAGGGGGCAAAGGATCCATGGACATTTACCGGGCGTCGCCTTTCGGTAATGGCTTTTCGGCACCCGAATTGGTTGCGGCGCTGAATACGGCAGATAGCGAAAACGATTTGACCATCGACCCCCTTGAACGCTTCATAGTTTTTAATCGGTACCTGTTCGAGACAAAAGAAGTTGACCTCTTCATTAGCAACAGCCAGGGCGGCTCATGGACGGCACCTGTGCTATTGGGAAAGATTAACCGGGCGGGCGTTTGGGAGCTAACGCCCACTTTGTCGCCCGGTGGCACTTACTTGCTGATAGAGGTAGACGGAAAAATTCAGGTGGCTTTGATGGATGATGTTTTAGAATAGCAGCGCTAAAAGGATAGAAGACGGGAGGTTAGCTTCGGCCTTCCACCTTCGAACTCCCGTCTCCCCACTTCCTCATCCCTTCTCGTTGCAATTAAACATCCAGTTGATACCATATCTGTCGGTGCAGCTACCATAGTATGCCCCCCAAAACATGTCCTGCAATTCCATGGTTATTTCTCCCCCCGCCGACAAAGCGTCGTAGAGCCGTTTGGTTTCCGCTCTGGTGTTGGGCTCCAGGTTGATATGCATGTTGTTGCCTGGCTTCACCTTCATACCCATCGACTCTGGTGCATCGGTGGCCATCAGGATATGACCGCCCAGTATCTCCAGTTCGATATGTAAAATCAGCTTTTTGTCGGCCTCAGTCATTGGCGGAGCGCCTTCCATCGGAGGTATCTGGCCGAAACGCTGGATGCCACCTTTGAATTCGGTGCCGAATACAGATTTGTAAAAAAGGAATGCCTCTTCGGTGTTTCCCGCAAAATTGAGATAAGTACTTACTCTTGACATATTTGTGTTTTTTAATTGAGTCATCAAATTGATCCTCGTTTCGAGGTATGCTGCCATCCGATCCATGTTTTGTCTTGCCCCCTCGAACGCCCCGTGTTTATCAATCACGTAATCCAGGTCGGCTTTGGACTGGAATATGCTGCGCATGGTCAGGAGTGTTTTACCCTCCCTTTCTTCAAAGGTCACGGTGACGTGAAAGTTGCCTGGCGCATCATCGCTCCCGTTGCCGTGTTCATACACTAGCTTTTCCGGAACGACAACCTCTTTGAAAACGATAAGATTGGGGTAGTCAGTCCCGTCCGGGCCGTGCATGGTGAGTCGAAACCTGCCACCGGGTTTGACGTTCATTTCATGAACCGTGTTGGTGAAGCCTGTAGGCCCCCACCATTGGGCGATGTGCTCGGGTTCTGTCCAAACCTTGAAAACGAGCGCACGGGGAGCGTCTATGAGCCTGCTGGCAATTACTTCCCTGTCCGTTCTTTCTACATGCGTGGTGTTCATGAGATATTGTTTAGATGTGAAGATGTCGTTTGATGGGTTGCCTGGCATGCACACTTCAGCCAGTCTCATCATTAAATTCCCGATCTTAGGAGTCGCCGCTATTGGTTATCCACTATATAGTTTAGTTCTGTGACCCCGGAAGTAAATTGTCGGGTTGTCAGTAATTTTAATGTTGTTTTATCTTTGATCCCCTCAAACAGGGGAATGCCCTGGCCTAGAATCATGGGGTTCACAAAGAGCCAATAGCCATCAATTAAGTTCAGTTGCATGAGTGAATGTGTGGCTGTCGGGCTGCCAAAAAGCAGGATATCTTCATCACCACCCTGGCGGGATTGCTTTATTTCATTTATGCGTTCCGAAAGGTTGTCGCTGACAATTGTTGTGTTGGTCAAACCCGCACCTTTCATTGTTTTTGACAGAACAACTTTGTGAACCTGGCTATACCACTTTGAATGCTCAATGTCATGTTTGGTTGCCGTTGGCTTGTCTGCTGCGGTAGGCCAGTAGCTTTCCATCATCTCATAAGTTGCCCGACCGTACAATGCAGTGTCACCCTTGCTTATCCGTTTACCGACGTGGTCAAAAATTTCCTGATCAATTTTAATCCAGTTCATTTCCCCGTTCGGCCCAGCCACAAAACCGTCAAGCGATACGTGCATAAATGAAATTATTTTTCTCATATGGTTTTACTTTTAATTGTTCTTACTTCTGATAGTAAAGTGCAACTATACTTTTGAGTTGAAATGGCTGGCCAGCACGGCCTCCAGTCGATCAAAATTCTCCTCGTTGGAAGGCTCGATTACCTTCCGGGATCTTTCACATTCTTCTGTAGATTTGAAAACCATTCGGAAAGTGATCAGGGTGCCTTCGCTCTGGCTACCAAAAGTGGCAATTACCTGGAAGGCGTGCACAGGCTCCACATGGTCAAACACAAGCCGTTTGTTGGGCACGATTTCCACAAAGACACATTTATTGTCAAAACTTGCCCCCTGGGGGCTATGCATGGTGAATTGCCATGTACCGCCAGGGTTTAGTTCGAAGGTGTGGAAGGTGTTCGTAAACCCTTTTGGCCCCCACCATTGTGCCAGCAGGTCAGGATTGCTCCATGCCTGGTACACCTCAGCCTGAGGGTAGCTCACCGCTCTGGAGGATGTAATTTCACGATCTTTGCTCATCGCTTTTGTCTTTTGCTTGTAATTCTTTGATATATTTTTCCATCGTATCCAGCCTTTCTTCCCATTCCTTTTTGTAGCGACTTACCCAATCCAATACTTCATGCAGCGGTTTTAGCTGCGCTTTGCAATAGCGCTCCCGTCCTTGCTGCTCCATCATCACCAGTCCACATTCTTCCAGTATTTTCATGTGCTTCGAAATAGCCGGTCTGCTCATTTCAAAGTTCTCAGCCACTGCATTCACGTTCATCCGCTTGTAGGCAACCAGGTTAATGATCTCTCTGCGGGTGGGGTCGGCAATGGCCTGGAATACGTCTCGTCTCATCATGCTCCTCTATTAGTAACCGTTCAGTTACAAATATAAATAGTAACCGATCAGTTACGCAATAAGATGTACGATTTTTTTTGCACGTCGCTGGTTGTGTAAGATGCAAGCTCTGGAATGCTTACAACACCACAGAAACGTGGGTATACAGCCGTGCGGTGGGAAAAAAATTTAGAGTGACCAGAATTTATGGCAAAATTCCATTGGATTTTGGGTTACCTTTTATAAGTTTGTTGTATTGATTTAGTACAAAATTTTATTTAATTAATTATAAATTTATCTCACCAGCTATGAGAGCATTAAAAAGTAGAACCATTTTCTTATTTAGTCTTTTATCGATTTTTATGATCACATCATTGGGGGCATGCACAGCCAGTCGCCCCAGTAGTGCCTGGCAGGACGTAGGCCATGCCCGTGACCTCGGTAAAAAGAAAGGTACCCATTCAAAACGAATGCAGAGAAGGCCGGCAAATCACCGGTAAAGGAAGGAGAGGGGTGTTGTTATTTAAATTGAAGATATAACACTCCTCTTCTCAGATTTGCCTGTTACTTGTTTTGCTCAAAGCTTTCTTTCAGCACTTCTTTCAGCAGGTTAATAGCCATGGCGATGGACTGCAGTGACGCAGTTTCTTCGGACGTATGGTAGCCTGTGGTGGGAATCTGAATTGTGGCCCCGCTGATGAGTCCGTCGGTACCTTCAATGATGCGGCCCAGCTCGGTTCGTCCAAGCGACAGCGGCTTTTTACCATCGACCAACCTTTGCTCATTGTGGTGCTCAATGAAGATGTCCTTATACACCGTTTTTATGCCCAGCTTTTCGCTGGCTGCTGCTATTTCAGCGACCATTTTTTCGTCGAAGTCGGCAGTGGCGTCTTTGTGCCGGAGGATGATTTCGCTGTCAGAGGCTTCTTTTTCGTCTTCTCCGAAGGGGCTGGTGTCGAGCACAATGAGCTTTTTAGTGGCTTGCTCCACTCTGTAAAACCAATCGGCCAGGTAACGCCAGCTGCGGCCTGCTTCTTCCTGGGCTGTGAAGAAGGCCGTACCCTGGTAGCCTTGCGAAAATAGGTATACGACCACAGCCACCATCAGTACATTGTCGAGTTGTGCAGAGACTCGACCATCGTGGATGGTGATGCGATCGGAGTAGGCAATAGGTACGCCGGGAGTTACATGCTCCAACCCGTTGATTTCGATGATCAGGTTTTTTCGCTTCTCACTAATATAGGAGTGGTGGGTAGTGCCCTGCCCCAAGTAGGTGCCCGACCACGGCTCATAGGCATGCACTTGCTGACCTTCAAAACGGTCGGCAATTTTTTCCAGCGTTTGCTCCGACACAGAGTTGCCATTGAGTTCGCTTCGGTTCTGGGTAACAAAGGCTGCATACTGAAACTCATTGGGGCCGGTGCAGATCAGACCATGCCGGTCGACATGCGCAGAGAGGTAGTTGCTTGTCGGCTTGCTGCCCTCTGCCACCAGCAAACCCTGATAAAGGCTGATTTTAATCCCCATTTCTTCCAGTTCCCGGCGGATCAAGCGAAAGAAGGGTTCTTCATAACCTACTACCGAGGGTTGGCGGACCAACAACTTGAGGTAGTCGAGAAATGTGGTGAGAGAGGCGGTTGATGGCTCCACGGTATTGTATTTGAGAATAAGTGAGAACTGGCAACGAAACTAAGGAAAAGCCAGGGAAACTGGAATGGGATCATATCCGTCAAAGACGTTATCGTCTGGTAAATGAGATATTTGGTGTAGTGGTTCCTTTTGTTTCGGGTGCTCTGAAGTTGTAGAACGGGCCTTTTTTGAGCCATGTCGCTTCAAGGTTAAAGGCTTTCTCGTCTTGCAAAAAGCGCTGGCGGTTGGGTTCGCCAGCGAATCTATTCACGCCGACGGGCGTCAGAAGCAATTATTCATGAAAAGTTATTATTGTCGGTTTATTTTACGCTTTAGTTCGACTATTGAGAGAAGTTGGTTATAAAGTACAGATAATCAATGGTATACATGTATTTCATTAATGTAACTGATGTAGCAATATTGTCTAGTGTTGGACTGTTCATAACGTAGATGGCTCCAGATTGAGATGTAACTTTTCAGACCAAATTCAACAAAAATTGGAATTTTTCGATTATTTGGAGTCGATCTTTACTCTCATTTTCAACAATCCCCTTTTTCTTTTCAGGCGTTGATAATTTAATCGTCTCTGATTGAGAATGTGGCTTATGTAATTCTCAGGGCAATTATTGCGGTGTTTCGTTCAAAATTAAAATTCCGCAATCAGGGACGGGTTATCCGGTATTTTGATGCACATAATGGATAAAGTAGTGTTTGTATGTCATGTGTAATGACTTGCGTAAAATCGACATTTTGCGAGACGTTACAATCAGTAGTTTTATTCGACAATAAAATTATAACCAAGAGCACAATAACTTAAAATTTATCACCATGAGAGCTTATAAGAGCAGATCCAAGAGCAGAGTAGTTTTTTTACTCAGTATTTTAGCGATTTTTGTTATCAGTTCACTTTCTTCCTGTATGGCTCACAGGGGGAGTGGTTCATGGGATGACATAGGACATGCGCGGTCATTTGGACACAAAAAGGCACATCATGGCCATCACAGCTCAAGCAAGCAGGACACTAAAAATAATAAGAGTTAATATAAGACATTTAGTTTGCCGCCCATGTTCACAACATGGGCTTTTTTTTGCTCCAATTGCCTGGGTTTTGCAGACATACCGGTCATCCACCGACTATCTGAAGCCATTCTTTAATGATCCTTACCAGTTCAGCTTTCTTTGAAGAAGCTTCCTCAGCATTTTTGATGTATACAATTCGCCGATCTTTCCAGTCGCCTTCGAGGATGTCGGACTTGATGGTGACGATGGCCGGATGATGAAAAATAAGCCTGATAGTTTTTTTGTCGTGCAGGTTAAAAGTGACGAAATCTTCTTTGTAGTAGTAGCTGGGTGCATTCCACTTAATGCGCTCAGAAAGAGGGCCGACACTCTTGATAATTGTGCGAAGGGTTTCCACTTCAGCTTTCAATGGATGATCCAGCGCCTCCATATAGGCAGCTACCTGTTCGGTCTCGGAAAGTTTGGCCACGGTTTACTGAGGGTTTGTTTCAAAGCCAATCATCCACTGAATGCCAAACTTGTCTGTCACCATTCCGAAATAACTTCCCCAGAAGGTGGTTGCCATTGGCATGGATACTTTGCCTCCGGCCGAGAGCGCAGTAAATAATTTATCGGCCTCAGTGTTGCTTTCTGTGTCGAGATAGATGTGGAAATTATTGCCCGACATTTCACCGAAATTCTCCGGTATGTCGCAGCCCATCAGGCGGCTGGTTTTGCTTATCGGCAGGGCGATGTGCATCAGTCTTTTGCTTTGTTCGGCTCCTTTTGGCGCTTCGGAAGGCATGTCGCTGTACTTCATTTGGCTGGTAAAGTCGCCCCCAAAAACGGTTCTGTAAAATTCGAAGGCTTCAGCACAGTTGCCGTTAAAGTTGAGGTAGGTGTCTGCGGATTTCATAAAGTGGTAGTTTTAGTATAGAGGGTGCTGTAATGATTGGTTGACAGATTTCTTATGTCTTTTGAAGGCTCGGGCTCACCTCAGCTGGTCGTAACTCATCGTTCAAAACTTCGGCAAAGCAACCCTGACTTATTATCAGATGAATAACGGCGCAGGTGTTTACCTGACTGGTGTGACTCACCACTCTGAGGATGCGGTCGCAGTCGTCAAGGTCAAAATTTGCACTGTAGCCAGGGAAGGCACGGTGGATCGCTTCCAGCAGCCTGAAGGCCTGAACGTGATTATCGACAGTAGTTTTGAACACTTCTACCATCTACATTTGTTCAAGGATAGACAAAATATTACCGGCCGGATCCTTGAACCAGGCGATGGCAGGACCACGGTCATTTCTGCAAATACCTTTTTTATCAGTCTTGATAGGGCCATCATACTGCTCAAAGGCAATTCCTTTGCTTGTCAGCCAGTCAACTGTAGCCTCTACGTCCTTCACAGGAAAGTTGAGCACGGTGAAGGTGGCAGGTTCATGGTTGGGTTTTGGGTAAATAATTACTTTGCCGCCACCATTAAATTCAAGCTGGAGCAAACCCATTGATAGTTCTTCTACCTGTAGCCCAAGCTTTTCCGAGTAAAAGTCCTTTGCCTGCGAAAGGTCGCTTACCGAAAAACCAGTGAATGCTTTTGAATCTTTCAACATATCATAGTGGGTTAGAAATACACCAAATGACTTTTCTATCAATAAGTTAGCAAACTATCGCCCGGATTACATCTCTGGAAGCTTTTTTATGCTATGGTGATATTAGTCGGTTACGTCGTCTTTCATTCTCAGCATGCACACTAATTCATCGTCGTCTTTGTACCATTCTACAGCCCAATGCTCGGGGTCAAGCCCTTCTATTTTCATTAACTCACTGAAAATGCCAGGGAGAGAACTCAGTTTCGAATGCCAGTCGGTGACTGTAATGGCGGCGTAGTTGCCTTTCCGAATGACATATTCTTCGTAACCTAGTTGCTTACCCTCCTCAGGGAACTTTTCAATGGCTGCGGCCATATAGATGACACCATTTCCTTTCATTCTGGAAAGTCCGTAAAAAGGCCGACTGAATCCGCCTTCAACTCTTTCTACAATGGCATCAAATGCGTCTCCAACGCCGTTGGGAAAGGTGAGCACCTGATGTCCAAAAACCTTTATGTCATGCGGGATGTGAATAATCTCCATTACACTTATGTCTTGCTACCTTACAAAGGTAGCGAGAATGCCACAGGAGCTGAGGGTGTAAAAGCGGCATTGTGAAGGGTTGATTGCGCCACACGAAAACACCATTTATCTGTCCACCATCCTTAGTGCCCAGCTGCCTTCATCATTTCTTTCTGTACCATCTCCACATCTTCTTCAGTGGTGCGCCAGTTGACCAGGGCAGCCCTGATGCCTTTTCGCCCATTGAAAAAAGTAGGTGTCATGAACACCTTGCCGCCATCGTTGAGCCCGTCAAGGAAAGTTTGTACTTCACCTGAATCTTTATTTTTGAGGGTAAAGCAAACCGTGTTAAGCCTCACCGGTGCCAGAAGCTCAAAATAATCGCTTTGGTTGATGAATTCTCCTAGCTGCATGGCCTGGGCGATATTGCGTTCCACTATTTCACGATAGCCGTCCTTTCCGTAGGCCTTTAGCGTAAACCACGCTGGCAGCGCTTTGAATCGCCTGGAATTTTCTGGCAGGAAGTTGAGGAAGTTGAAGTTTTCCAATGGGTCGCCAAGGTAGGGTGCATTGGAGTTTTGATAGGTTTCTATCTGAAGCAGCTTGTGTTTTTCTTTCACAAAAAAGAAAGCACTTTCGTAAGGCACGTTTAACCATTTGTGGCCATCAACAGTGATGCTGTCGGCATGTTCCCAACCTGCAAGCAGATGAGCGTAAGCAGGGGAAATGGCCGCAAATCCTCCAAAAGCGGCATCGACATGCCACCAGAAGTTGTACTTTTCTTTAAGCCCGGCGATGGCCTGAGCGTCATCGTAATCGACCGTGTTTACTGTGCCGCCGCTGGAGATCAGGATAAATGGTTCGCCGTTGAGCGATTGGATTTTCTCTTCCAGTGCTGCCATGTCAATGGCTTCCCTCGTAGCATCAATCGTGTTCACGATTTGGATATTGCTGCTGCCAAGTCCAAGCATCGATAGGGCTTTGATCGAAGAGGAGTGGGGCACTGCTGACAAAATGGGGAAGATAGAAGGAACGCCTTTTTTGGCAATGTCTAGTCCTTTTTGCTTGCCAATCCACTGGCGTGCCACACCCAGGCAGGTGAAATTCGACATCGTGGCGCCGGTTACAAATCCCCCAAGGAAATCGTCAGGAAGGCTGAAGAGCTCTTTCAGCATGTCGATGGTTTCGAACTCGATGATGCCGGAGAGGTCGCCATGGCCTTTGACGGTTTGGGTATTCTGATCGAAAATGGTAGCAAGCATGTCGCCCATAATCGCAGCAGGTGTGGTGCCACCAGTTACAAAGCCCCAGTAGCGTGGGCCAGCAGAGGCAACCATGAGGTCTTTGAAGCGTTTCCTGAACTCGCTTAGAGCGTCACTCCCGCCGGCTCCGTCGGTTGGCAGGGGAGCAAAGTCGGTAGTTACTTTGGCTGCTGATGTGGGAGCGGCGTTGATGTTTTTAAGGTATAAGAGTCCTTCTTCCAGGGCCTGGGTGAGTAATTGTCTGGTATTGTTCAGGTCGTGCTGTAGCTGTTGGTTCATGGATCTGCGTCGGTTTAAAAAATGGACTTAACCGGGATTAAAAATGTAGTGAAACGACAATCTTTCCAGTGAGGTTGCCGCCTGAGACAGATTTTTCGTCACCAGACAGAAAAAAGCAAGCGGTTTCAGGCCGAATCATGGAAGACTGTATATTGCTCATGGGTCGGCCAATTCCCTTTTGAACTGTTGACCCAACCCAAAAAAATCTGCAACTATCTGTCGTAAGACAGCACCTGGGTGGTTTTTTGAATTGTCTTAATGATGATATACCACGCCACGCTGGCAGCGAAGCCATACATCCAGTATACATTTCCCAGTGAAAATTCCTTGTTGGCCACCGATGCTCCGATCACTTCGAAGGCAAAGACGACCAGGAACATATTTAAAATGCCGGCCTTTTCCTGGCGGATAATTTTTCTCCAGCTAAAGGTGTATTTGGGCTTGATCCACTTGCTGATGGCTGGGATGAAGGCAGGTGTTTTTGCGGCCCAGTCGACGTATTCTTTCCCGTATTTATCGATCAAAAACATCTCCTCTGCATACATGATTCTTTCATAATACACCCAGTACATAAAGACGAAGGCGACAATGAACCAGGGCTCCTGCGTGAAGCCTGCAATGCCCAGCCACATGAAAAAGTTTCCTACATACAATGGGTGGCGTACTGTGGCGTACAATCCGGTAGAGTTCACAGAGTCTGCAACTTGCCCCACGGTGGTATTGCGACCAGAGGTGTTGTCGGCAGAGTAGCCAATGGCCACCATGCGAATCACCAAACCCAGTACACACACCAGAAAGCAGCCTAGCTTGAACAGATCATCTTGTTGTGAATCGGTAATGGTGCCATTCAATACATTTTGCACATACACATAAATACCGACCACGATGATGACCAGCGGCAGGTAACTTCTGTGTTTGAACAGGAAGTCACCCTGGGTTCTAAGCTCTTCTTTTAATGCCATTGTGTTGTTTTCGCCATTTGGAGTCACGAAGGTACGGAAATGTAATTATTTTGCGGTCTTAGTTTGGTGAATGTATCGGAGACCACATCTATTTGCCCCGCTCCTTTAAAAACTTATCCTCACACTTTCTTTCCCATCGGAGCTCCCGAAACTTACTGCTTTCAGTCTTGGTCTTTTCGCCGACTCATTTTTTGGAACGACAATGATATCCCCAGACGCAGTGAAGAACCTTTCTGCACTACCAAACAGCTCGTCCTTCTTTCTCCCAGCCGATTGCAGTCCAATACCTTTCAGAAAATAGGAAACTCTTTCGCTGCCCTCTATGAAGGCGGCTGTGATGCGGTCTGACTCATTTTTATGAGTAGTGATTTCCCCCGGATCGTTCATGGTTCCGTGGTAGGCAATAAAAAAGAAATGTGCTAACTCAGGCTCCTGCGGAAACGTGATATAGTCCCAGCTTCGCCCTTTTGAGGTTTCAAAAGCTATTTTCAAGCCAGAGAGCATCTGTTCCATCTCCTCAGTTCGAACCCCGGATACAGCCAGGTATACGCCGCCTTCTCCCTCTTGTAAAAGTGTCTGGTAGTCCCTCGCCATGCGGTCGGTGGGCTCGCCTCTGACAGACATCAGTTCGAGAGATGTCTTATTCCCAAACTTTACATGTCCGTTGATAAGCCCGTTGGCGTGCAATCGGCCCTGCTTGACAGTGAACCCAAGCTGAGTATATCGGCTGGTAGCCTGATCGAGGTCGGCAACAACAGTGACCACATGGTCGATTCTGATTTCCTGGGAATCAGCTTCACAGTGGCAAGTAAACAGAACTACCAATGCGATCAATGCTCCTTTTGTAATTCTCATGCCATTAAAACTTTACCATGATGCCCTGCATTACACTACACTATTGTTTGCCGGCGGACGCTTTGCTGTTGCCTTCAGCTTTGGCCGGAGCCGCCCAAAAGCCTTCTGAAACAGCACGACTTTTGGCCGTGTTTTCTCCGTACAACATCGCATTGAACAGTGTGCGGTAAGTGCCCATGGGTTGCCCTCGCCATTGGGGTTGGAAGCCGAACAGGATCACATGGCCTCGCCCATGCTGAACGTCGAGCGCCGCTGCGTAGCCATTCAGGTATTTGGTGCCAAGCAGAAAACCTGAGCGAAGGGGAGAGCCTTTGTCCTGGTATTTGGAAAGTGCCTCTCCTTTGAAACCCTCCAAAGTGGTAAAAACAGGGCTTCGATTCACAAATACGCTGGCATGATCAGGCATCCCTGCCATCACCGGATGAGTGGTATTTGTCGTCACTTCCATGATGGATCCTCCGGTGAAGAAATCCTTTCTGTTCACACCTTTCACAATATTTTTTACAGGTAAGTAGAGCGATTCAATAGCGAAATCGCTGCTTTGATTCATGCAGACGAGCGTGCCACCTGCCTTGACAAAGTCATCGAGGTTGCGGATACCTGTTTCACCCAGCCCACCCTCGTAGCGGGGAGGCACCTGGCCTTTTTTGTAACCATTTTCGATGGTGCCATTCCTTTCTGAAGCCATCAATATCACATCGAACCTATCTTTTAAGTTACTGGCCGCAAAGTCTGAATTTCGGATGACAGTATAAGGCAGTCCGAAATTGTCGAGCAGCCAGCGGGTCCAGCCCATGTCCATGCTGGCTGTCCAGGGCTCGTAAATGGCGATGCGAGGTTGAATCCTTGCGCCCGATGAGCTACCGGTTCTGACGATGTTCACAGCAAAGTCATCCACCCATCTTTTGGCGAGTGTTTCCGAGGCTCCTTTTATGGCATATTTTTGATTGGCGTACTCCACAGTGAGTCCCTGTTTCCAGGCTTCGCCAAGTACTCGAAAGGTGTTGTTCTCCTTGGGGTCAAGCAATAGCGTGGTGCCGCTTCCTTTCAGGGAACCAGGGAGAGGAAGAATGCCTGCAGCTACTTCGTTGGTATTGAAACCTGTTCCAGGGGCAAAGTCAATTTTGCTATTGTCGTCGCTGGCGGCTGTTTTCCAGTCGATTTTGGTTCCTTTTACTTCCGTGAGGCTTGCCCTGACCTCTTCAGAAAGTGGACTGGCAGCCGCAGTCATATTTAACTCAAACTGGAGGGGCAACGACCACCCGGCAGCATCGTAGGGCTGCTCCAGCGGGCCATCTGGGAATTCCCGCAGGTCGGGGTACGCCTGCACGTCGAGTACCTGGCGGGCCAGCTCGGCAAATTCCTGATCCATAGGGATGACCCAGGTGCCTTTGGGATAAGCTTGCCCGTCAAAAGTAATGGCCTTGTCTAGTTGCGAGATTTTGATGCCGTTGAAGGCCAGGCGCTTCAGTAGCTCTACCGGACGGGCGGGGTCACGCTGCTGCTGAGGAATGAAATAAGCGTATGGAGGCTCATTGCGGTACTTTTCAATCGTGTTTTGCGCCGACTGATACTTATTGAAAAGGATAGTTTCGCTGTATTTGGAGGCATAGTCCAATACCGCAATAGAGGCTGTTTGCATGTATTGAATGGCATCGCTTATGCGCCACCAGCCACCCGGCCACGGACTGGAGTAAAGCGATTCGATGCGAAGATCACTTCTGTCTTTGGGGAAATCGTTGATGGTATAGAAATAGGGAGTGGCGTACCGGTAAAGGGCTGTTTCCGTCCAGAAGGAAGGAATGTTTTGCAGTACCGGCATGTAGTCGATATAGCCGGGGTACCAGGCGTCGAAGCCCTGACCCATGTGCACCGCACCTTTCAGACCTTCGGTTTCCAGCGCCTGAGCCATGGCCATGCCAATCATGTTCACCTCTCTGGCAACCAGAGGCGGCGTTTGCGAAGCAATAGGCTCTGCAAATGGGGGCAGCCAGATGCGGGTAGGGAAGGGCGACGACTGGTGATGTACATGGATGATGTTGGGCTCCCATTCTCGCCATGTGCGGCCCACGACTCTTGACTCAATCATATTGACCATGTAGGCATCCCTGTTATTGTCGTGCCCCACATACTTTTGGTAAAGCCAGGGTACGGGGGCGACTTCGTAAGGCGTGCCCACGTTCTCTTCGTACCAATTGGCAATAATGTCCTGACCGTCGGGGTTGAGCGAAGGCCAGAGCAAAATGATGACATCGTCGAGAATTCTGGCAATTCTCTCGTCTGACTCCGCTGTGCTGATGAGCTGGTGCGCCAGTGAAATGGTGTGCTGGGCTCCGGCCACCTCCGAGGCATGCAGGCCACCGTCGATATGGACGATGGGCTTGCCTTCTTTGGCCAGTTGTTTGGCTTCCTCCCTCGTCATGCCATCAGGATGTGCCAGCCGCTGCGCTATGGACTTGTATTTGTCAATGTTTTTGATGTTTTCAGGAGAGGAAATGAGTGCGAAATACCAGGGTCTTCCTTCGGAGGTTTCGCCCACATGCACCATTTGGATCCTGTCGCTGGCGGCGTCGAGTTTGTTAAAGTATTCCAATGATTGCTCGTAGGTGGCCAGGTGGAAGTCAGCACCCACTTTAAAACCCAGTGTTTCTTCGGGGGCTGGGATTTGCGCCAGCAGCAATGATGAGAAAGATATTTGGAAAGCAACAGCCAGAAGAGTCGCCTTCTTGGTTACCTGACGGAGTACGGTATTGGTCATGGTTGATAGTATTAGCCTGAAACGACCGAATATAAGGAAATGAATGAATCTAGCTGAGGAGTTTTATACGGGCGAATGGTGTGCCCTGCGAGGCAAAGCTGATGAAGGATAGGATTCACTTGAATCTATGCCAGCCCACCGCAATTCTTTCAAACTTTTTGCAGAACTTGGTGCATGGGCCTTAGTGTTTTCGAATGGCTTCAAAAGCCTTTGTGTCAGTTGTTGTTTTTTATACCACTCACCCTTATCGTTCTGGTACTTGTGAGGCCGGTAAAAGCAGACAATGCGTGGATGGTCGCCGGTATCGTGTATGGATGCTTCATTGTAGTCAATACAATTTTGGTTGGCTTTGCGGATAAGCCATGGTACTACTTTTTGATATCCTTGGGCTTCAGTGTTGTGTATCTTATTGCGATGGGTGTTTTAATTCCCGGACTTATCAAAATCATGAAAATGGAAGGGTCGGGAGAAAGTGCCATGATCTTTCTGCTCATCATTTATCATCCACTGGCCCTTATGCTGATGATGTTTTTGAAGTGGACTTATTTTAAAATGGTTTGAAGGAACCTGTGCTGTTCTAACATATTGGAAGTCGCCCGGCTTTATCGGGCGACTCTCATGCCTACTCAAAAAAAGGAATTCCTTTTGTGGCATACTTCTTCATGCCTTCTTCGTTGATTTCTACGCCAATGCCGGGCTTGTTGGAAACTGTAATAAATCCGTTTTCAACCATTTCCCCATCGAATGTCACAATTTCTTTGAACATTGGGTCTTTGTGGAAGTAGATCTGCCATTCCAGGATCATGAAGTTGGGCACCGAAGCGCATACATGAGCCGAAGCCATTGCACCCAGATAAGAGGCTACCATATGCGGAGCAAAGGGCACATAATACAAATTGGCGAGATTAGCGATGCGTTGCGCTTCACCCAGTCCACCGGCTTTTTGCAGGTCGGGCATAATGATGTCAACGGCACCTATTTCCAGCATGCGCCTGAAGCCGTAAGCGAGGTAAACGTTTTCACCTGCACAGATGGGCGTGCTGGTGGAATCAGTAATGGCCTTGTAGGCTTCCACATTTTCGGCCGCAATGGGCTCTTCCAGCCACATCATGTGAATAGGCTCCAGCATTTTAGCTACCTGCTGACCAGTCACTGCATCGTAGCGCCCGTGCATATCAGCACAGATGTCGATGTTGGGCCCCACAGCCTCTCTGGTTGCCGCCATTTGGTCGTACATTCTCTGTAGTTCTGCGGGGCTGGCTGTCCAGTTATAGCGGTCGTATTTATTGGGGTCGTTGGCCTGGTCGAGGTCAAATTTGACTGCAGTGAAGCCCATATCGACGGCCTCCTTGGCACTGGCGGCAAAATCTTCCGGCGTTGGGAGCCTCGACTGGTACAAAGCGGTGTCCATATACACCCGCACGCTGTCACGGAATTTGCCTCCCAGCAGCTGGTAAACAGGCACGCCAAGGGCCTTGCCAGCCAGGTCCCAAAGGGCAGTTTCTACTGCCGACAGCACGGCCACAAACATACCCGACTGGGCACCTTCAAAGAAGCCTGACTTGCGAATGTCTTCAAAGAGGCGGTGCACATTCAACGGACTTTTACCTTTGATGCGTTCCCCCATCATTTTCACCAGGTGGTAGGTGCCAGGCACGGCGTCAACACCTTCGCCGCATCCCCAGATGCCCTGATTGGTGTGGATTTTAACGAACAGGCTATGGCCGTTGCGGATATAACCGCATTTGATCTCGGTGATTTTGAGGTCGGAGGGCATGCCGTGTTTCGGTGCTTTGTGGATGGCTTCTTCGTAGCCCTTGCCGTAAGTGGAAAAGGCGGTTAAGCCGAGAGCACTGGTGCCCAGGGCTGATTTGGTGAGGAAGGAGCGGCGTGAATGGGTGTTTGACATAGTTGGTGTAGTTTTTAGTAGTGTTTGCCCTCAAGCCGGGCGGGCTCTTACCGCTTCGGCGGACCGTTTTCCTATAGATGAAAAGTAAGCAAAAATCATAGAAAAATTAACGCTCCAGGCTTTGACGCTCATCCGCTCGCCAATTTTTCGCCCAACCCTCCCTTATTGACAAGTCTCGCATCGATAATTCTGTTGCCGTCTAACGTTGCAGACTTTCAAGGGAGGTTAATCTACCAGGTTCTGGTTTTCAATAATTCCTGAATTTGCTCTCTTGGAACTGGCAGTTCGTCTATATGCTCATTGAGCCATTGCGAAAAGTCCTTTTCTATTTCGTCAGACCAGCGGGTGTCGATTTGCCCTGCTGTATATTTCTGTTCCCGAAGGCGTTGGTGACCAAACATGTCCCTCAGTCTTACTATTTCACTCACCTTCACCACTTGTTCAGCCAGGTGAGGCGGGATAAAGAGCACGCCACCGTCTCTGCCAAGCACCACGTCGCCCGGCATCACCGTGGCCATGCCAATGCGGGTGGGTTGGTTGATGCCAACCAAAGTAGTGTTAAGTGCTCCGTCCGGGTTGTTTAAATGGTGAGAGGGGTGATAGGTACGGAAAAAGGAGGTGAACCCGCCAATTTCCTTCAGACCATTGATGTCCCGGATGGCCCCGTCGTACACGATGCCGTTGCCCGACTTGGTGAAGATAGAATTGCCAAGGTTGTCGCCAATTGTAGGGCCGTCCACATGCGCACCAAACTGATCGACCACATACACATCGCCTTTTACCAGCATATCGACAGGCCAGGAGTTTTGCGACTTGATCCGGCCATCCTTTTCATGTCCTTTTTTGTCGAGTACCCTGTGGATGTCAGGGCGGCCGGGCATAAACGTGGCGGTTAAGGCCCTGCCCACCAGCACACTGTCGGGATTGATGGTCACCCAGCCGTCGGCATACTGGTATTTGTAGTTCTCATTTCTAAGCACTGCCCAGGCCTCTTCGAGGGTGACCAGTTTCATCCGTTTCAGAAGCGCATCTGGCACTTTGGGGCGACCGTCGTCAAAGCGCTCACCTTTCCATTCGGGCGTAAGAAAGATCAGGTCTGCCTTGGAAATCTGCTGAGCGGAGGCCGTTATCGTTGCAAGCAGGCACAAACATAGCCAAAGCTGTCGTTTGAAAGTTGTGTTCATTTTTAAGTAGGTAGAGTGTCCATTAATGATAATGAAAAATTTGAACACAACCTACGAGGAATTGATAGCTGGTTAGCGGGTGTCAAATGAATTGAAAGAACTGCACGGTTACTTCTCGCATGCCTTTTTCATTGCTTCCAACCAGGCCATCATGCCCTTTTCCAGGGTTTTGTTGAAAGAACCCTTCAGCGAACTGGCCAATAATCCTTCCATACTCTCTTCCACGGTTACTTTCGTCGCCGGGCCGACAGCTTCCAGCTCCCAGTTGTGAATGGCGGAGATCCCCATCACTTTGCCCGTCCAACCGAGTTCTCTTTCCCGGTTAACGGTGTGGAGTGTCGAATGAATTTTTGTCCCGCCAGTTTTCCAGTCGAAGGATGTGCCAGGTGCCAGTGGCCCGGTCATTGCTGCAAATGATACTTCAGGGTTCCAGGCAGGCCAGCTGCTGATCGATGTAAGAAGCTTCCATACCTGGTAGGCCGGCGAGTTGATGATGATTTCTTTGCGACATTTTACCGGAGCCTTTTCGTTGATGCTTTTCATTGCTATGTTGTTTTAAAGTACCTGACAAAGGTCAGGGCTAAACCAACACGTGCGCTTGATCTATATCAAGAAGTCAGCCGACCGACTTTTTTCTCAACCGGCTCAGGGTCTCGGGGGTCATGCCCAGCATAGAGGCCAGGTATTGCAGCGGCACGAGGTTGAAAAGCTCTTTGTTGAAATGGAAGAGCTGCTGATAGCGTTCTTCGGCGGTCATAGAGAGGTGGGCAACCACCCGATCCTCCAGTACGGTGAAACATTTGGCAATGAAAAGCTTTTCAAGCTCCGTCCACCGGGGGATAAGCTTGCCAAGCTCACGATACCTTGCCTTGTCGATCACATACATTTCAGTATCAACCAGTGCCTGCATATTCCAGCGTGCCGTTTTGTCAAAAAGGAAGCTTGCCAGGTCCAGAGCGAAATAGCCTTTCGTAGAGATCCATTTGGTCACCTCCCTTTCCCCGGTGGCAAAGTATTCTCTAAGAATGCCCGATTGCACAAAACCCATTCGGTCGGAATAGCGCCCGGCATGGAGGTAGTAGTCTCCCTTTTTCAACGTGATCGGCGTGAACCACTCACTTATTTTGACGGCGTCTTCGATGGTGACACCAAAAAAAGACTGGATATACTTTTCAAGTTCCGTCATGATAAATGATCGCCGGGTTTTGAAGTGTTGTTTGTTGCAGGCCGATCAGTAGCCCAGTTTATCGTGAAAGCTCCATATGAATGATTGGATAGGGCTTTCCGGTGCCATCAAGTCTTGAGCGTCCGACAGCTTTGAAACCAAAGTACTCGTAGAAGCTTTGGGCTTTGGGATTCTGTTCGTTCACATCCACCTTGGTTGCATCCAATTTGTCAATCGAATACCTGATTAGCCTTCGTCCAATGCCACGGTTCATGTAATGTGGGTGGACAAACATCATTTCTATTTTTCCTTTGGCGACCCCCAGAAAGCCTACGATTTTATTGTCTTCGTTGCGGGCGCAAAAAAGTTTGACCTGGTCAAGGTAGCTATTTAGTATCAGGGGTTTGAAAAACTGGATATCTTCCTCGGTTAAAAATGTATGGCTTACCCTTACGGAAGCCTCCCACAGCGCAACGATGTTGGCGTATTCACTTTTATGGACGATGTCGATGTAGTATGGCATATCCTTGTGTTAAGGCTGTTTTATAAAATTTACTTGTACCCACTCTCCTTCGTATGAATCATTTTTCTGAGTTTCCCCGGCAGTGCTCCTGCCATTTTCAATGTACTTTGCAAGCAAAGCCTTTAACTCAGCCACCTTTTCTGGCTGCTCTGCTTCCAGGTTACGCTTTTCTCCCGGGTCACTGTCTAAGTGATAGAGTTGTATGGCCGGAAGTCCGGCCACAGCCACCGAATCTTGCGGTTTTGGATCACTCCATCCACCAGAGTCCGGGCATAAAATAAGTTTCCACGGGCCCCGACGAATAGCAAAGCTGCCGTTCATGGAGTGATGAACAGTGCCTTCCCTCAATGGTTCCGATGAAACTGCCTGTTTGAAAATTGGTAACAGGCTGTAGCTGTCTTCTCCTTCATTTGGTGCCAGCTTGTGCCCTGCGATGTCGGCACAGGTAGCCATCAGGTCTGTCAGGCAGATGGTTTGGCTGGAAGCGCTGCCCGGCTGAATAACACCCGGCCATTTAGCGATAAATGGAATGCGGTGGCCCCCTTCAAAGATATCGGCTTTGTAGCCCCGAAAAGGCCCGCTTGGGTAATGCCCTTTCGATTCGAGCAGCTCAGCGTTGGCGTAGGGAGCAAAGCCATTGTCGCTGGTGAAGATCACCAACGTATTTTCCTCAATACCCGCCGTCTTTATGGTTTGGAGCAACTTGCCCACATGGTCGTCGATCATCATCACAAAGTCGCCATAGGGGTTCAAACCGCTCTTTTCCTGCCATTCTTTTGTAGGCAAAATGGGCGTATGTGGTGATGGCAATGCCAGGTATAAGAAAAACGGTTGGTCAGAAAGCGCACGGTCTTCGATCAATTCCATGGCTTTGTTGAAATAATTTGGGGTGACCTCTTCGTGAACGAAGTCGGAGCCGGTAGGGCCTTCTCTCCACCATGAATACTCTCCCGTATTCACCGTTGTGGTGTCCGGAACTGCTGTTACCATGCCGTTTTCTACATACACATAGGGCGACATGTCGAGGGAAGCGGGATGGCCAAACGAAAAGTCAAACCCACGTTCTTTGGGTGAGTTTTTTATTGGCTTAGTGTAATCGATATTCGCAAAATCAACCGACCAGTCATTTGTATCGGCCTGGTTGTCTTTGAGGCCCCAATTCCAACCAAGATGCCACTTACCGACAAAGGCAGTATAGTAGCCATTTTTTTGCAGCATGGAGCCTACCGTGCTTCTGTCGTCTGGTATCAGGGGCTTTGAGTTGCCAACCAGCACCCCCTGCTTCATTTTTGTTCGCCAGCTATACCTGCCAGTGAGGATGCCGTACCTCGTGGGTGTGCAAACGCCAGACCCCGAGTGGGCGTCGGTGAACATCATGCCCTCACCGGCCAGCTTATCAATATGAGGTGTGGGAATTTTACTTTGCTCATTAAATGCCGTCACGTCTCCATATCCCATGTCATCTGCCAGTATATAGATGATATTAGGCTTTTTTGATTCTTTGACCGGCTCCTCACAACCTGCCAGGGTCAGGAGTAATGCCATGCCGACGAGACTTATGCTGAGGGGCTTGTTCATTAGGTTTGGTAAATAGTTTGGTGCATTAATATAGTCGAATTCAATCAAATTCTAGTCATCAGTGTTCCCCAGGCATGGGTTTTGACCTCAGTCTTCTGTTTGAGAGCCATTTTACCCTGCCTATTTGATGCATTGATCTTTCGAATCGCTAATCCTTTTTTGTAGCATTAGGTAAAATATTTAGCCCCTACAGTTATGAAACTACAAGCAAGACCACTCCTTTATGCAGCTTTTCTGTTCACCTTATCATTTACTTCATTTTCCCAGACCCGGGAGCAGGGGCCATGGTGGCCACATCCGATCTGGGGCGCTGGCGATCAGGCTGGCGGCTCCAACTGGATTACCCCTGAAAAGGTGTTACAAGCGATGACGATGGTGAAGACAGGAAAGGTGTATGAACTGGGCCAGCCCTACGAAAACGAGATGAGCATTCCTGACAATCGCAGCTACAACTTACTGATTCCTTCATTTCCGACTTATGGTCCAGAGGGGAGAAACGGGCAGGTGTTCAACGACGAATATATTGCCGGGTCGCTCGGTCAGGTAGGCACGCAGTTTGATGGCCCCGGCCATGTAGGCCAGCAGGTGAAAATGGCCGACGGCACCACCACAGAGGTTTTCTACAACGGCTATAGTACGGCAGACATGAAGAACCCGTTTGGATTGCAGAAGCTGGGGGTTGAAAATGTAAAGCCAATTGTAACCCGTGGTGTGCTTGTTGACATCGCCGGATTGAAAGGAGTGCCCACGCTGGCTGAAGGCTATGAGGTGTCGCTTGCCGACGTAAGAGCGGCTTTGAAAAAGCAGGGAATTGCTGAGGCATCGATTGCTCAGGGAGATGCTCTTTTCTTCAATTTCGGATGGTCAAAGCACTGGGCCTCCGGGCACGCCATGAAGGGAAAACGCCCGTATGTAGGTCGGGAAGTGGTGGAGTGGATCATTACCAAAAAGCCCTGCATGGTGGGGTCGGACGGCATCATGGATGGCGATGAATTGATAGCTCACTCGGAGCTTACCATGAAGAATGGCATTTTCAACCTTGAGTGGATGACTTTCGAAGGCTTGCAGGCCGACAAAGCCTACGAGTTTTTGTTTCTATTTACGCCCATTCGGTTCAAAGGGGCAACCGGCTCACCCGGGAGGCCTATTGCCATCAGGTGAGGTGGTTGTGTTCGCCAACTAGTAAGTCCTCATCTTCAAACTGGCTGGTAGCTTTACCTGGATCTCCGTAGCTGTTTTGGTTAGCAGCCCTGTCTTCTTGTCCCTTTTGAACACAACGATGTTGTTGCCAAACTGATTAGCGACAAGTAAAAAATTGCCTGAAGGATCAATCACGAAACTGCGGGGGTGGTCGCCGTAAGTAGACTCATGACCAACCAGTGACAGTTTGCCGCTCTTTTGGTCGATGGAGAAAATAGCAATGGTGTTTTCTTCACTTACTCTGTTCGATACATAAAGAAACTTGCCATCGGGAGACGTGTGCAGGTCAGCCCCACCATAAATGTCAAACTTCTTAATGTAGGTGGATTCTCTGCCGATGGCCGTCAGCTTTCCTTTGCGATAGGTGTAGCTTGAAACAGTGCCGCTCAGTTCTTCTACGCAGTAGGCAAACTTTCCATTGGGGTGGAATTCCAGGTGCCTGGGGCCGCTGCCTGGCGTTGTGGTCACTGTGAGTTTGTTGCTAAATGTAGCGGGCTGTGCGCTGCTTTTGTCAAATGCATAGGCGAGGATTTTGTCCGACCCCAAATCTGGCACGAAAAGGAAGTCGCCAGCCGGATCAAAAACAGCCGCATGGGTATGTGCATCGTCCTGCCTGCCAGGAACGACACTTTTTCCTTCAATATCGAAATGCTGAGCAGCAGGCTTCAGGCTGCCATCGTTGTTTCGCTCGAAGATGGAAACGCCCCCATCTGTGTAGTTGGCGCTGGCCACAAACCGGCCAGCAGGATGCACCATGGCATAGGCAGGGTTTCGCCCTTCAACTGATTGCTTGTTGAGAAATGAAAGCTGCCCGCTGGCGGCGTTGAAACCATAGGCCGAAACGTTGCCAGGAGTTTCCAGCTGTGTTTCGGTGCAGGCATACACAAATTTGCCTTCGGGAGCCAGGGTGAGAAACGATGCGTTGACAATGTTTTCTACCTTACTGACCTCCTTTAAAGAACCGGTTTCGCTGTCAAATTCAAACACATACATGCCTGTGCCGGGCACCTTTTCAGTGTAGCAGCCGACGAAGAGATAAGTTTTGTTCATTTTTTGGCTGACAGAAGGTTGGGAGAAAAAGAAAATGGATAGCAGGAAGAGGCTTAGGTATTTCATTATTGTCCGATTTTTAAATAGTTCATCACAGCTTCGTCGTCCTTTAGGGCACCGGAAGGGCGTGGTGTTTTGTCTGTGAAAACTTTAAGGTCATCTGCTGGCAAAATGGTGACAAAACTCTCATTGTAGCCATCCTCATAAGGAAGGTTGGCATAGTTAAGACCAAGGTGCTCAGCAAAGAAATTGTAAGCGACGATCCTCTTGGAAACGCCGTAGTCATGCTTTTCTGCAGCAAAATGTACGTTGTTAACCAAGTGCGCAGCGCCGTAGGCCTTGTACACGCTTTGCACGTAAGGAAACTCTACCAAAGGTGTGTTCTTCGTCCAGTCGGCACCGTCCGACACCATAAGCATGGGCCGGGGTGCGCACAAAGCAGCTACCTCGACATTGTTGGTTTGAAAGGTGGCTGTTTTATGAACCGGCATGCCGCTTTCGCAAACGCAGCCGCCAAAGAAATGGGCCGACACCTGTACCACGGGCACGGCCACTTTTATTCTGTCGTCGATTGCCGTGAGCATGAAGGTCTGTGTGCCGCCGCCTGATGCGCCTGTCATGCCAATTCTGGATGCATCCACGTCGGGCCGGGAAAGCAGATAGTCGAGCACCCTTTTGCTGTTCCACGTTTGCAGGGTCATCGCAATGGGCATTTTATGTGTTACCTGGGTGCTTTCAGAATAACCTACCATGTCGTACATAAACACAATGGCGCCCATTCTGGCAAGGGCGGCGCACCTTCGTTGGACAGGAACTGAAAATCTCGCATCAGGAAAATGACCATGGGCGCTCAGAATGGCGGGGTACTTGTCTGCCTTTTGGACAGGGCGATAGAGGTTGCCTGTCACATAAAAGCCAGGAAAGCTTTGTATGGCAATATTCTCCACGATGTAGCCGTCCATTTCCCGGGTATTGGTGATAACGGTTTTGAAACCATCTTTTGGCACAGGCATCTTTTCCAGCTGTAGCCCGTCGATGATGTTTTTTCTGATCTGCGTGGCTCTCTTTTCCCAGGAAGCCTTGTCGGTCCATTGGGAGGCAAAATCTGCCATCTTGACTTTGGCTTCGTCTTCAGTCCAGTAGTGGCCCTGGCAGAGCATGGACTCTTGCGCTATAGCTGCTCCGGCGATGGTTGAACCGACGATTAGCAGTAGTAATGCTTTGGTGGTGTTGTGCATGGTAAAAGTAGGTGATGTCAACTACCGAAGATAGATAATAATTGAAACACAACCTGTCCCGGGAATCGTTTTGTTTCAGGCAATTCCTTAAACGGCTAGTTTGAAAAACATGAAAGAATTTGGGTGACGCTGAATTAATATATGTGAAGACCAATAGACAAAGAATCAGGAGTCTGGCCATGTGAGCAGGTTGAGTGAAAGATAACGAAAAGTACGGAGCGATATTTGATTGAGAACAGCGAGGGCCCTTAGGGTCGGCCCTTTAGGCAAACTTGGCTTTTAGTTGTACTTTGATACCCTTACCATACTTAAAACCAAGAAGATGCACTGCAAGCAAAGTCCGGGTATTACTCTACTGTTTTTGATAGTCTTGTCCACAAGTGCCTTTGGGCAGAGGGGAAAGAAGGACTTCCAAAGTGAGATCAACCAAAAAACGACCAGCATTGAGCCCAAGGTCATATCGTGGTATGAGGACATTCATCAAAACCCAGAGCTCAGCAACAGGGAATTTCGTACGGCCATGCTTGTGGCCAAACACCTGGAAAGGCTGGACATCGAAGTGACGACCGGCATAGCTCACACGGGCGTGGTTGGTATACTGAAAGGTGGTCTGCCCGGGCCTGTCATAGCCATCAGAGCTGATATGGATGCCTTGCCGGTGGTGGAGGAGGTGGATCTGCCGTTTGCTTCGAAAGTGCGCACGACCTACAACGACCAGGAGGTGGGTGTGATGCATGCCTGTGGCCACGATGCTCATGTTGCCTGCCTTATGGGTGCGGCGGAAGTGCTGGCCGGCATGCGGAAGCAGTTGAAGGGTACAATCCTTTTCATTTTTCAACCAGCCGAGGAGGGAGCTCCGGCAGGAGAGGAGGGCGGCGCTGAGCTGATGGTGCAGGAAGGTATTTTCAAAGACCTGCAGCCGGAAGCGGTCTTTGCGCTCCATACCGATGGGCGGTTCGATGCCGGTACCCTGGCCGTACGCCCCTATGGCATGTGCGCCGGGGCTGATCAATTGGAGATTATTGTAAAGGGTAAGCAGTCGCATGGTGCGTTCCCCTGGCTGGGTAACGACCCCATCGTTGTAGCTTCGCAGATTGTGATTGGCCTGCAGGTGATTCCCAGCCGCCAGCTCGACATGACAAAGGCCTTGTCGCTTGTGACCATCGGAAGTATTCAAGGCGGGGTGAGGGGCAATATATTACCCAACGAAGTGCGCATGCTGGGCACCATCCGCACGTTTGATACTGACATTCGGGAGGACTTCCACCGACGGATTCGCCAGACTGCGCAAAACATTGCAGAGGCGTCCGGGGCCACTGCTGAGGTGATCATTTCTGGTAGTGCACCCGTGACTTTCAACGACCCTGAACTACTGGCAAGAATGACGCCCACACTTTTGAAAGTAACCGGTGAAGGCAACCTGATCACGCCGTCAGTGGAAATGGGAGCAGAAGATTTTCCCTTTCTGACCCAAAACGCTAAGGGCCTGTACTTTTATCTGGGTGTGCGCACACCGGGAAAAGAGATCGAGTCTCAGCATTCACCTACCTACTATGTAGACGAGTCTTCGCTACAGCTGGGAGTAAGAGCCCTCAGCAGTTTAGCGGTTGACTATTTGAATGGGAAGTAGCAGAGAACGGCTTTAAACATTCATCTCATGAGGACACGATTCAAATTATTCACTTGTACTCGTAACTAACTAATGCAGGTGAGTATAGAGTATAGTTCCCGTTTTCGTTGACGTACTTTATTTCATTTTCGATGGTAAATAGGTACACCAGATCAAAATCGGGGATCAGGTCAGGCATCAGTATGTAAGTGGAAATAGCTTCATATCTGGCCAGGCACCTACTTGCAGCTCTCACATTAATCTTTTCTTTTCTGTATGGATTATACGACCCTACAATACTTTCAAAGTTTATTTTGTTCCCTGTTATAAAACTATGCCGCTCACCGCCATCTCCATCATAGTTATTGCTGATTTCTAATTTGTTTGATTCATTCTCATTAATATAACTATGATTTTCGCAATCGTAACTCATTGTATGTTCCAGATTATATGGAAGAGCAGTATTGAAGGGAAATATCCCCGACATTTTTAAATAACGAATGGGTGACTCGCCGGTGAAGTCTGGAGTCTTTAATCTTTTATAAAACCCCATTATTTCGCCATTTTCTGTGGCCTGAACACGGGAAATGCTATCGATTTCATTGTCTATATAGTGCCAGTGCATCGTTTCGTGGAAGAAAGAATTCTGTATCTCCACAATTTTGTAATCACTTGAGTAGGTGAACTGGTCTATTATTTCAGACTTGTCATCGAACCTGGAAACGATCTTTTCTGCGTAACCTCCTGAATTGAGGTGGTAGGTGGTAGAAATCAAGGTTTTCCCCGTGAAATGGAGGTCAGTGTCTCCGCTCCAGTCTATAACCACGTGGTCGGCCTTGTAAGAAATGGTGCCAATGGCAATTTTATCCGGCTTCATATAGGCGTCTCTGACTGCTTTGATGCGCAAAGGGGTGACACTATCTAGAGGCTCGCTTTTCTCACAGCCAAACAAAAGTATGATTAAAAATAAGGGCGAGAGCAGCTTTGTTGACATGGTAAATCAATAATTTCGCTTGAGTTCAGTCGAAATTGTATAAAGCTACCGTATTATTTCAAGTGTATTATCTGGTGTAATAGGAAATATTTTTTGTCGAGTAATAGACAAGCGAACGGTGGTGTCTTTATTTAGCTCTAGGCACTTCAAGTACAGGAAGGTTTATTTCGCCTTCTCCTTAATCGGTCTGTAAATCCAAAGCTTTCCCTTGGCCAGGTTGTTCAGGTTGAGGTTGCTAACGCCGACTTTTTTACCCCACTGGCCCGTGTTTTGGTGAGCGATTTCATAATTCAGCGGGCCATTTACCTTATACACTACAGCGGTGTGCTGCCCCATGGTTTCTTTGTAAGTGGTGTTGCCGTCTTTCCAGGCGAGTTCTACATTTTCAAACTGGATCAGGTCACCTGGTAGCACCTCCTCTTTCTTGTAATTCAACTCACGACCGTAGATGGTCACGGTTTTCATGCTGCTGCGGTCGAAGTAGGCACCTGAGTAGGCCAGCGCACCTGCCGCCAAATCCCAGCATTCACCTCTGTCTACCTTTTTGCCCATCACGGAGTCGAGGTAGGTGATAATTTTAGCATTAAGCTCTGGCAGCTCTGCTTTGAAAGTGAAGGAACTAAGCAGAAGGAGTAGGGCTAGCTTTTTCATAGTTGGTTTGTTTTTAGATGCTCTGTGAAAGATACGCAAAAAGTAGAATTCTGGTTCGGAGCAATGGCAAGAAAAACGATTTGTGCCAAAGTCGCACTGCTCAAAGCCGATGACGCCTTTCGATAGATTCGATGTTGCAGAGAAGGCTTCCCCACTTTCAATACAATCAAAAAACTCGTAGCTTGGCCCTGTGTAGAAGTGACAATAGCCTGACTGATGAGTTTTACCTGTACCTTAGCTATTATATTAAGGCCTTATGATCAGGCGACTCAACCAACCAACCACCTATCGCTGGACATTTGCTATTGTAGCCCTGTGGCCCCTTTTGTTTGGGGGTAATTTGCAGGCACAAAAGAAAATTACCATCGACACTCGCTTCAATACCGGCTCTTCCAACAGGGAGGAGATCAAGGTGTTTGACAATGCCGAGGAATCGGAACAAGCGCTGGAGTGGATAATTACCCAAGCGGCACTCACACCAAACTTTACCAGCAAAGCAGCCGACGTTAGCCGTGCCGAAGCTGTGCTGGCAGGCTCCGATCGCTACATTTTTTACAACCAAAACTGGCTGCGCAATATTCATTCAACCAACAAAACCGACTGGTCAAAAGTAATGGCTGTTGCCCACGAAATGGGGCATCACCTCAACGGACACACCCTGTTGGGAACGGGAAGCTACCATGCCATCGAGCTGGAAGCCGACAAGTTCTCGGGCGCTGTTTTGTATAAAATGGGGGCGTCCGGTCAGGAAGCAGAGGAGGCGATGGAAGCATTCGCACGAAATTATATCAGCGAGAAGTACCCGCCCAAAGCAGATCGACTGGAGGCGGTTTCCCAGGGCTGGCTGGAAGCAAGAACCAAAGAAAATTCAACGCCGGAGAAAAGCGAGTCGGCGGGCACTCCGGAGCTGACCATCCAAAGTAAGATCGTCAATGTTTTTGAGCCTAACCGTGAGGGTTCTCACGTAGGCAATATCGGAAAGGGCTCGAGCATAGATTTTTCATTTCAGGCCGAAGGCTTGTACGGCGGCGACCTCTTGATTTGGGTAGAACGAAAGAAAAACGGGAAATACGAAAGGCTCAGGGATCAAAATCAGATTTTTGGCGACGATGCTGGAGATGTCTTTTTTGTGAAGGAATACATTGAGCCGGTGTACGCAGGCAAAACTTATGAAGTGAGCTACTCCCTTCCTTTTAAGGAACTTCACCTTTCAAGCGGAACCCATGAATTAAGAATCAATGCTAAATATTGTAAAGGCTTTAAGTGCATTGACTTTCCTTACGGATATTTCACGCTGGTTGTTAAGAATGAGAAGTGGGGCAAATGGTACAAAGAATTAATCGTTGAACAGGAGGAGGTTGCTGTCAAACAATAGGACAGACACTTTTAGCCAGCTATTTGAAATTTAACGGTTCAGGCGGGGCGATTGCGATGCAAGCGGCTTAAGAAAGGCCTATAATGAAACCCTCCAAGGGTTCGCTTTTAACTGGCCTCTCCCTCCAGACATGACAGCATGTTGCCATGGAAGGGATAAACCCTTGGAGGGTTGTGCACCAAAATTTGGAGCCTCATTTCCCCTTCGCAAAATAATCGTCCACCGTCTTGGCCAGGTCAGCCGACGGCACATTGGCGGCCACAATCTTCCCCTTGCTGTCGACGAGGTAGTAGGTGGGCAACACCTCAATCGCATACTTTTTGTACAGGTCGTAGTCGTCGGCGTCGTACACATGCAGCCACGGCACGTTGAACTTGGCCATCGACTTTTCCCATTTGTCGGCCGACTTGTCGTAGCTCACACCCACAATCTGTAGCTGCTCACGACTGTACTTGCTGTAAAGCGGATTCAGTATGGTTTCAATAGTATGCAGGCAGGGTTTGCACCAGCCCGCCCAGAAGTCGAGCAGGATAAGGTCACCTTTGATGCTCGAAAGCTCCAGCATGCTGCCATCGGCGGCTACCTGCTGAAAGCCCGGAGCCAGGTCACCCACTTTGGGCTTGGTTTGGGCCTGTGAGTGGCCAGCTAAAAATAGGAGGGCTATTGCCAGTAAAATCCTCATTGTTTACAGTTTAGTTGGAAAAATAGACGAGCAAAGATGGCAAAGGTTGCCTATTTTACCTAGTGAGGCAATGCCGCCGGAACTATGTTTGTCTATTTTGGATGGTTTGTTTCGTTAATTTGCCCCCTGTATAGTTGTCTTGACTTACACGCATCAAAATCCCCCGTTTATGATTCGTCATACCGTTGTTCTAAGGTTAAAGTATCCCAAAGGCTCGCCTGAAGAGAAGGAATTCCTCACCGCTGCGGCTAGACTATCATCCCTGCCAGGGGTTCACAAGTTTGAGTCGTTGCGCCAAACAGGCAAGAAGAACGACTTTGACTATGGGCTGTCGATGGAGTTTGATAACATGGGGGCGTATGAAGGCTACAGCCAGCACCCTGACCACATCAGGTTTGTGCAAACCTACTGGGCAAAGTATGTAGAGAAGTTTCTGGAGATCGACTATGAGCCCATTTGAGGGAGTGCGTGGCAATGGTCAACCATGCGGTTAACGTGAGGGCAGGTTGTTGTATCGCCTCACGAGGGCATTCAGCTCTTTCACGGTTTTGCTGAAAGGCTCGGCGCCTTTTTTCACCACGTGGTAGGCTGCAATGTGCTCGTACAATTCGTAGTAGGCCGTTATTGCTTCTAAGCGCTTGGTGCGCAGTGCGTCGGGCGACGGCGCAGGGGCTTCGCCGGTGCGGGTCTGATACTGCTCGTCAAAGGCGTCGTTGTCGGTTTCCAGGGCCTTGGCCCAGTCTTCCAGCTTCAGGGCTGTCACGGCCACTTTCAATGCGGGCTTGGTTTCCCAGTCTCTCAGTATGTTCCTGATGGAGGCTGTTTCGCCGGCGTAGTTTTCCCGGGCAATGGCCTCGCCGCCGTAGTCTTCCAAGTGCTTGTGCAGCTTTTCGGCGTGGCGAACGGTGCTCTCATCGAAGTGGTAGGTGAGGGCGTTCACATAGGTAGTTATGCCGGTAATGGCCCTGTCACGGCGCATATCGAGCATAGCCAGCTTTTCGGCCATCTTAAAGCCCTCCCTGGCTTGAAACATCTCATCCGCCTGGCCCATGATTGCCCGTAGCTTTTCCTCCTGCTTCTGCACCTTCAGCGTGGCCGGATCATTTTTGGCTGCTATGTCCAGCACTTCATTCATGAACTTCGAAAAATCGCTGTTGGGCAGCGAGTTGATGTGAACTTTGTCAATCATAGGTAGTCGAAACAATAGCTGATCGATAAATATACACAATGCGATTTTATTTGCGGCAAAGGAGGGCCATGGAAGGCCAGGAATGGTTTCCCTCACTGGAAGCGGCAGTGCGGCAACCGTCGCCCGATTGATGCGCAAGCCACGGATGGTGTCCCTGATGCGGTATTCACCAAAGGCCGAAATCAGGCGTCGGTTTTGTTACCACCGCTTGCTGTTGGGCCTACCAGGCGTTTCGAAGCTATCCGATCTCAGCTTTAATCAGCCTGCCGCCCACAAACATCAGCCAGATCAGCCAAAGTGTGCTGCCAGCAAAACCAGCTAAATCCCAAACAGGAAATCTTGGAATGACGGTTGCAAACAGCTCCGCCTGTGCCAGCAAATAGATCGTTGAGCTGACATACCCAAGCCAGTTGATCCACTTTGGCATCAGGCGCAATTTTGCAAAGGAAAAAGAAAGCAGCAGCGTCCAGGTAATGGTAAAAAGCTGCCCTAAGTGCTCGCCTAATAGCACCCCTCCAAACTGATGAATCGTTTTGAACGCAATAACAGCAGCAGCTTTGGTGGCTTCGTCAGGGGCGTCGACAAATGCGTCGGCAAGCACGGGCACTACAAACGTCCAGCGCAGTAGCCCTACCAATTGCACCACCAGGCCAATCACGCCCAGGGTAGTTGCCACCCGAACAAGCGAGGCCCTGCTTTCCAGCTGCTTGCCCAAAAGGATATAGGCGGGCAGCAGTGGAAGGCCGGTAACGGCAAATACAAGCCATGTCCAGATCAACGTGCTCCCGCCGTCATGAAATTTTGTAAGAATGATGGCCGTGTCCTGTCGCAGTATGTCGGGGTAGTCAAAAATGATGGTTAAGGCAGAGTAGGGGATGAACAGGGCAACTGCTCCCGCAATGAACAGGCCCCCGATGGTTTTATTGACTTTCATAAATGTTCAGTGTTGACTGTCGCCAGATTGGGCCAGCAGCCTACGGTTGCTGACGACTTTAGCCTATTGTTTGATGAAAAAAGAATAGCTGATGCCAGGTGTAGGATTGATCTTTAAGCGCTCGCCGGAGGCGGCCACGGCAATGGCGCCCAGTCGTAGGTTAAGCCCCTTCCACACCATCCAGCGAAAGCCAGCTTCAACACCCAGGGCATTTTTGCCTTCATAGACACGGTTGAAGCCACGCAGGTAAGAAGCCCCGGCGTAAAAGGAGGAAGGGTTTGCTTTGCTGCCCACTGGCAAAAACCACGACGTAACTCCCACTTTAACGAAGCTGGTAGTTTCTCCCGCTTTAAAGGCGGTTGGGTAGTAGCCTGCATGGCCGGAGATTTGACGGTGACGAAACTCAAGGCCTACCGATGGATTTCTGAATCCGTTGATGCTTATTTCGTTTTTCGAAAAGTGGCTTTGCGCAAAGGCGCCAGTGGAGGCTGCTGCCAAAAGCACAGCGAAGAGCAGAGTGGAAATGGTTTTGAAAGTTTTCATATCGTCTTTTGTTAATGACGACACAAAGATCAGGTGCACGAAAAGGTATCTACTGGACAAATGTCCAGAAATGCCATCAGCGAATATTGTTCCTTATTCTGCTCAGGTGGCGGGGGGTTACGCCGAGCATGGATGCCAGGTATTGCAGGGGGATTTGCTGCAGCCGGTGGGGTTCCAACCTGAGCATTTTTTCATACCGCTCCTCAGCCGAAAGAACAATGAGGTCGAAGCGAGTGGCATCAATACCACAAATGGCTGCCTCTAACAGACCTATGTAAAAGGCGTTGAAGCCTGGAACCTCGCTGACAAGCTTTTGAGGTTTACTTTATTGATCAGGTAAATGCTTCCACTGGTGAGCGCCCTGATGCTTTCCTGCGATGGAGTCTCGCTGATGAAGCTTAATAGAGAGGCAAGCCATGTGTTTTGAACGCTGATGTAGGAAGTTCTTTCCTCACCGTCTTTCAGCACGTAGTACTGAAACATACCACTTTTAATGAAGCCAATTTGCCTGCTCATCTTTCCGTATTCCACTACATAGTCATTCTTTTCGAATGCCCGTAAGGAAAACGACTCCACGATCCTCTCCAGGCTGCCGCCTTCAAAACCCACCTTCTCGAAATACAGCTTTAGCTTCTCCATTTCTTTGAAAATAATCAGCGGCCGACCATGGCATTTGGAGAGCGACGATTTACGGGAAAGTAAGCGAAAAATAAAGCATTTTCATAGAGAGTCGTAGTGAGTCAAGGCTCAGGTCTGGCATGAAGTGGGAGTGGAGATGTGGTCGAGCGTTACCTTACCCTGCCGCCTTACCACCAAAGCCCCCATAACACGCCGTCATCTCGAAACGTAGCGTAGCGGAGTGAGAGAGCCCCCTGAGGATGGCAGTGTTTTAGAACCGCTTACTGCCATTACCTGGGGGATGCCTCGCTCGTCCCTCGCAATCGGCATGACGTTGGTGTGGAGAGGGTGGCTGTGCTCATGCTTCGCCTCAAGTATTTTGCCTTACCACCAAAGTCTCCATAACACGCCGTCATCTCGCAGCGCAGCGGAGAAGTCCCCCAGACTTACGGCCGAGCTCGTCATACCTACTGCCATTACCTGGGGGATGCCGTTCCGGCGTCGGGTTCCACGTCGGCTCGCTCGTCCCTCGCAATCGGCATGACGTTGGTCTGGAGAGGGTGGCTGTGCTCATGCTTCGCCTCAAGCATTTTGCCTTATCACCAAAGCCTCCATAACACGCCGTCATCTCGCAGCGTAGCGGAGAGATCCCCCAGATTTACGGCCAAGCTCGTCATACCTACTGCCATTACCTGGGGGATGCCGTTCCACGTCGGCTCGCTCGTCCCTCGCAATCGGCATGACGTTGGTCTGGAGAGGGTGGCTGTGCTCATGCTTCGCCTCAAGCATTTTGCCTTATCACCAAAGCCTCCATAACACGCCGTCATCTCGCAGCGCAGCGGAGAGATCCCCCAGACTTACGGCCAAGCTCGTCATACCTACTGCCATTACCTGGGGGATACCTCGCTCGTTCCTCGCAATCGGCATGACGTTGGTGTGGGGAGGGGTGGCTGTTCTCAGGCCAGTGCCACGCATAAAGTTGGTGTAGCCAACCGAAACCTGTCAGGATTGGCGCTGGAAAGGGTAGTGGCGACTGTAACGTTGAGATCCTTACGGCGTTGAGCTCCATGCTACCTTAGGTCAGGTTATAGACTATCAGCAACGCAAGTACTACTAATATGAGGGTATTGATAATTGACTCCTTTAAACCGCCGGAAGATTGACTAAGGGTATCCTTAAGGAATTTTACGATTGCCTCGAACCCTGAAAATAGTAGCAGTATATTCAACGAGAGTAGAACGCCAGTAAATACCCTCATATGGGGCAAGAAGTGGTATGCGCTGTTGATAAGAAAAACTGCTAAAAGTGACGGAAAAAGTAGAATGGCACCAAGCAGTTGAGTTCTTCTAAAGAGAAGTAAAAACCCCGGAACAAGCTCAAATACACCGAGCAAGCATGAGAACCATGTTGAGAAACCCAGGAAGGCCCAAGTCAGCGTTACACCGTCCAATTGCCTTAACTCGTAGCTGTAAACTTCGGAGGGGAGAACGAACTGCAACTGCAATATTTTAATCAACCCATAGGCCATCATTGTCACACCCAAAATATATCTGATGAATAAGTAGACAATCGGATTGATTGATGTGATCGGCTTCATTGGTAGGGTTTTAATACTTATTACAAATCTACAATTTCAATAGAAATTAAATGTGGAACGATGGAGTGCAGGCTCACTGCTACGCATACCGCTGATGTTGTCGACCGAAACCTGTCAGGATTGGTGCTGGAAAGGGCAGTGGCGACAGATGCTTGCAGAGGTGTCTGGAGGCCAAATCCTGACAGGTTTGATAAAACACCACCCGCCACCTACCCCATGTCGACTTTCCCCTAACAAATTGTAAATTCACGACAAGCCAACCAGGCACTGTGAAACCTAACCCCCATGCTCATGAGCCGAAAACTGACCATCATTTTCTTGTTGCTGTGCCTGCACTGCGCCGGTTATGCCCAGCCAGCAGGCGTAACGGCAACGCAGGAAGTATATAAGCGCATTGATTCCACGGCGCTTACTGTGGACATATTTACTCCGGCCGGGGCAAGTTCGTCTCCCCGGCAGGCCATCGTTTTTTTCCACGGAGGAGGCTGGGCCTTTGGTCATCCCAAGGAATTTCACGGGGCTTGCCGTCGATATGCCGAAAAAGGCTTTGTGACTTTTTCTTTTGAGTACCGGCTGTCGGTCAATGCCGACGAAAGTTGGCCAAATCCAAATATTACCCCGGTAGAGTGCGTCAAAGATGCCCGGTCGGCGGTGCGGTGGGTGAGGGAAAATGCAAAACGGCTCAACATCAATCCCGATATGATTGCCGTGGGCGGGCAATCGGTGGGTGGGCAGCTCACCCTCATGACCGCCCTGGGCGACACCATCAACGAGGTCACTGATAACCTGGCCATCAGTCCCCGGCCTACCCTCATGCTGCTCTATTCGTCCACGGTGAACACCATGGAAGCCTGGTGCGACCTTATGCTGGGCGAAAAGCGCCACATGATCTGGGCCATTTCGCCCCGACACAACATAAGGCCCGGCATGCCTCCGGCCATCGAATTCCACGGGCTGGACGATACCACGGTCAACTTCTGGACGGTCAATATGTTTAAGCGGGAGACGGAAGCACAGGGCAATGAGTTTGAAGTGGTGACCTACGAGGGCAGAAAGCATTACCTGGGGCTGGACAATGAAAAGTATTCGACGCTATTCGATGAGGAAATTATGGAGCGAACCGACAAGTTTTTGGCGAAGCATGGGTTTGTGGTGCGGTAAGTTGGGGGGGGTAGCACGTGCTCAGGCCTGGCTTCACGCATGCCGCCTAATAGCTAAAGCTTCCATAACACACCGTCATCTCGAAACGAAGTGAGAGATCCCCATGACCCACGGCCGAGCTTGTTATGCCTTCTGCAACTATCAAGGGGATCCCTCGCTCGTTCCTCGCAATCGGGATGACGATGGTGTGGTGGCGGCGGAGGTTGTGCAAGCGAGGGATGGCATCCTTCACACCCCCTTTCCGCATTTAGCCCCTCTCATTGTCGTGTTTACACTGCTGGAATGATGCGTTTCCTGCCGAAATTTGTACTGTCAACAAACGAAATTCTCTCAGAGTCTCTCGCAATGCTATTAAGTTAAGAGGTTCCGTGTCCCAATTCTACTTTGACCCCTGACCCTAAAGGGCGAGTGAATTGTCGTTAGCAGGGCCCTTTAGGGATTAAGGGTAAAATGCTCTTAACTTAATAGCATTGGAGCCTCTCAAAGGGGACGCTGAGGAATAGCGCTGACTCAGAGTCCCTTGACAGGAGACTCTGAGGGAAAAAGATTCGTATCATCAACAAACTCAAACAGCATGAGAAAAATAGTCGTATTGTCAATGGTCACATTGGATGGCGTAATGCAGGGGCCCGGCGCACCTGGGGAAGACCCATCGGGCGGTTTCAAACACGGTGGCTGGGTGGCGCCTTACGACGACGAGGTTTATGACGAAGTCGTGAAAAAGGAGCTGCAACCCGCCGACTACCTGCTGGGCCGGAAAACCTATGAGATTTGGGCTGCCTACTGGCCTCACCATGGCGAGTTTTGGCCGGGGATTAACGAGGGCATGAAGTATGTGCTTTCAAATAGCCTTAGTAACTCGCACCCGATGGTGGCCGGGTGGAAAAACTCGGAGGTGGTAAAGGGCGTGGCCGACATCAAAAAGATAAAAGAGGGCGACGGCCGTGACATCCACGTGTGGGGTAGCAGTGAGCTGGTGCAGCTGCTGCTGGCGCACGACCTGGTCGACGAGCTCCGACTCAAAATTCATCCGCTGATTCTTGGCAAAGGAAAAAGATTATTCAACGACGGAGCTGTTCCGGGCGCATTTACGCTGACAGAAAGCATTGTCACGCCCACCGGGGTGATCATCGCTGCTTACAAGCGGGCCGGGAAAATAGGCACGGGTACCGTTGGCGAACGGTATGAGTTAAAAGATTCAACTGAAGGGTAAGCTTAGAGGTACGGGCAGCGGATTTGCTGGGGCTGGCTTTCAGGAAAGAGGCACAAAGAACCGCAAGGACGTCTATTAAAAACGGCTTGCAGTTCTTAGCCAGTGCAAAGTCACGACAGGGATAATTCCTCCTTATAGGGCTTTAGAAATTTAATATTCAGGCGATATTTATAAGGTTGATGAGCCGTTACCTTTATCGTATTGAGTATAATTACGACCTGGCTGTAGATAAACAAAGCTATCAGAATGGGGTAAATTCCAAAAAGAACCAAAGGAATGGCATATAGGGAAATGCTGAGTTGGTAGTTGATAACATCAACGGCATGTTTTCTAATGTCCTTTACCTCATCCCGTTTCAGAATCCAAAGCACAATCGGCGGGGCAATCAGTATCAATAAACCACTCAAATGTATAAGAGGCAGCCATTTGCTGGTGTCCTCTTTAGTCGCTTCGCCAAAGGAAGGTTCATTCATCGCCAGGGTTTCATATTCCACCCCCAAAGCTCCTGCAATTGATTGGAGCGTGTATGCACGTGGGTCAACTTCACCGCTTTCGATGCGCTGTATTGTCCTGACGCTGATGTCAGTCAATGAAGCCAGGTCTTCCTGGGTAATGCCCTTTTTCAGCCTTAGTTCTTTTATTAATTGTCCGGTTTTCATGAGTTTTTTTATTTCAAATTTGTGGGGTTTTGGGGCAACAGTGCCACTACAATTACCCGTCATTCACACGACAATTGTGATAATATACCTCATTTTAGGCTAATCTGCATATCAAGCGCTTTCGTTAGGGCTTTATGCATTCAGGTCGGGCTGCTGAAAAGCTAAGCTCCCCCAAGGAGCAGTTATTTCACACCCTGGATTCAATATGGCGTGTATAGGGTGGTGGCAGTCCCGGCCACTTTGTGTATTTTTAGTCAATGAAGATAAGCTGTTTTACTTTTTTGAATTTGCGCAGGCTCACATGCGGGCCGCTCGCTGGCGCTCATTAATGTAACCTACAATGAAATTGAAATGTACTTTTTGCCTGGCAGCACTGCTTAATTTTTACGGTGTTGCTCACGCACAAACAAACAACAATGAATTTTTTGCAAAAGAGTCTACTCCACTCACTTATGCACAGCAGTATGTGTTGCATTCAAAGATTCTGAATGAGGATAGAAAGGTCAATATTTTCCTTCCCGAGAGCTTTTATGAGGTATCGGCACAGCACACCTATCCCGTGCTTCTGCTCCTTGAAGATGAGTTTTTCCTGATGGTTTCGGGGGTGGTAAAGCATTTAAGCGCTGTGGAAAGAATGCCGGAAACCATAGTGGTGAGCCTCGTAGATGGCCCGCACATACCCAAGTTCTATACCAACGGCAGCGATTTTTGGCCAATGGATTGGAAACAACTTCCTTTTGGAGAAAACCCGGATTCATTTACTGCCTACTTAAGGAAAGAGCTTTTGCCTTATTTGAAAAACAACTTCAGGGCAAACGATTTCAACCTGATCATGGGGCTGTCTGTGACATCGATGTATGCCTTGCACACTTTTGCCAAAGAACCAGATTTGTTTGATGCTCACATTGCCATTGCCGCTGGCGATGTATTGGGTATGGGATATAATGATGGCGAAAGCCTTATCGACGTCATTGTAAATGACTTTAAAAATGCGCCAAACAGGAAAGGCTACCTGTATGTAACATCTGCCGATTCGGATGGCAATGGCGATTCACCGATGATTAAAGCCAATTTAGAAGAATTGGAACGGCGGCTGTCTCCTTACCGCACTGCTGATTTTCAATTTGTCTCAAAATCATTTGAAAACGAAGGGCATTACGATGTTGCGTTGCCTGCTTTGGAGGAAGCACTGGGCATGATATATCCTAAAGATAAATGGTTCGCAAAGTATCACGAGATGATCGAGGCACCGGGAAATGCGATGGCCAATATAGATGACTATTTTCAGCGTCTTTCGGCGGAATATGGGTTTGATATATTGCCTAGGGCAGAGAGATGGAACAGCGGGAACAGCTTAAGCAGGGTGGGGCCAAGGCTACTTCGGGATGGGAGAGTTTTGGAGTCGATAGAAGTGATTGAGCGATGGGTGGAGTATCGACCAAAATCGGCAGAGGCGTTAAGCGAACTGGCAAAGGCATACGAGGCAAATAATCAGCTTGATAAGGCCATTTCAACATTGGGCAAGGCGCTTCAAATATCGTCAGCATCGGAAATGGAAGAAGCAAGTGAGTACCAAACCCAGCTCGATCAATTGAAAGAGAAAACCAGGGACAAGAAAAACCAGCGATAAAGAACGAGTGCCTGGAAGGGCTGTTGTCTCACGGTTTTATGAGTTCCCAGCCTGCGTTGGGTGATCATCGCTGCCTATAAGCGGACTGGGGAAATAACGACACGTACTGTAGGAGAAGGGTATGAGTTGAAGGGTTGAACTAGCCGGGCTGCTAAGAACAACCCCTCTTCAATAGTACCCTCTTTCTGGCTATTCTAATGCTAAACGAATAGCCTGTTCAACGGGTGTATAGCCGGCGTCAGCATCCGAAATGGACAATTCGCCCTTCAACAACAAAGGTGGTTGCGCCATAAACTTAGGGGTACTCCCCCTGTGCGGTTGTGCGGAATGAACCAGGAAAGGGTGACATAGGTAAATCGTTCCCGCTTTGCCTGTAGCGTAAACTTCTTCCCTTTTGGGCAACCCCTCCAGCTTGTTGGCTAGCTCCATAAATGAAAGACCTTCATCACCTTCTTTTGACAATAGGCCTGCCACGTCGATGTGAGACCCTTTATAGATGACGGTGGGTGCATCGTTTTCGCTGACATCGGAATACAAAATCAACATCAACAAGGCTCGCCCTTTCGATTTTATATTAACACGCCATTCAAGAAAATTGCCCGGGTCATTGCCAGGAAAGCTTGCATCTACGTGTTTTCCTGTGTCATTCGGCTGCTGAACAGACGGAAACCTGACAGGGAACGTCCCCACACTTTGACAAGGAATCCATTTGTCTTTGCCAATCAATTGATTAAAAACAGCATACAACTTCGGTGTGTTTATTGAGTCGATAAAAGGTGCTTGCGTGTACATCCCCAAACGAATAACAGGCTCTGTCCAGGTGGAAGGATTTGACCTGTCACAAGGAAGGTCGTTCCAGAGAATGTCTATAGCTGCCTCTGCCGTCTCCTGAGAAAATGCGTTGTCAATGCGAACAAAACCACTAAGAACAAACTGCTCTATTTCCTTTCTGCTTAGTATTTCTGACATGATTTTTCTGATTTGTAAATCATTACATGGTGCAACAAGTTGCTGTTGACCAATTGATTTAGTTGAGATTATTAATAGAATTATTGGACAATAAAAATTGAACGCTACGTATGGGATATAGCGCATGGCTTAAGAACTAAGCTCGAAAAGGATATTATAGCATTACAGTCATTCTCATGCTGTAAAATTAAAAATTATCCATCAACTACCGAATGTAAAAAGGTGAAAGGTGTGGGCTGCAAGTCAGCACCAACGGAGGAATTCCCTCGATGTGGCAGTGTTTTCAAAACGGCTCACTGCCGTTGCAATGGGGGATGCCGTTCCGGCGTCGGGTTCCACCGGCACTGGCGAGCGATGCAATCGCTCATCTCGCAGACCCTCGTTGCAAACGATGGTCATGTAAGGAAAAAGCCGCTTCAGCCTTTGGCAATCAGGCTGTCCACCTCCCAGTACTTCTCCTTCATCAGGCTCAGGGCAAATCCTGCTGCGGCTGCGCTAAACACAGAATAGTCGAGCGGGCCTTTGATGCCGGTAGAGAGCGCCATCGACAGGCCAAACGCCAGCAGGAGGTAGCCACTTAGTTTGGCGAACAGCTCAGTTTTGAAGCCAATCAAGAGAAAAAGAGCAAACACTACCTCGGCCGCAGTGGCAATGCCAGCCAGCGTCGGCACAATGGACGCAGGAGCCCAGGGATTGATGACCCCGGTATAGGCCACGAAGCTGTCCCAGTTTCCCCAGGCAGAGACGTCGGGGCTCCAGAGGCCGAAGCGGTCGGCCACGGCCGATAAAAACCCGGCAGCAAGGGCCAGGCGAAGGAAGAGTTTGATGACGTTGTTATTCATATGTTGTGCTACGGGTGTTGGCGGGTAAAGATAAGGCACGAACATATAAGGTTCAGTCACAACTCCTCAAAAGTCAGTTTAGTAAAGGCTTTAATGAGTCTGCCTCTCAACCCGCTCGACAAAGTCGATGACCATAGAGCAAAAAAGTTGGTTTTCTTCGATCATAGGAGAGTGAGCTGATTCTTCAAAATGAACAATTGTTTTGAGCGATTCGGCCGTTCCAAGCGCATCGTAGGCATCCTGCGCCATTTGATAAGGGATGGCTCCATCGTGCCTTCCCCAGCATATGAGTGAAGGTATTGTGATTTTTGCCATGAATGGTGTGAGGTCGGTGGATACGATCTCCTGCTCTAATTGTTGATCTGAAAATTTCCCATTGAGGAGGATGTCGAAACCATTCGGACTTCCAAAAAGGAAGTCGCTGAGTCCATAATAGCTGTAATCACTTTTATAAAAATAGGCATGTGCGGCTGGCAGGTAGGTTGTGTAATGCTTGCTTGAATAAGTCAAAGGGCCGTTGGATTGTTCATACCAATGAAGCGCTTCTTTCCAAAATTGAGTGTCTACCCCTTTTTCAATTTCGGCCATGGCGTTGTCCATTACCCATTTCTTTGAAAGATCGGCGGATTGTACTTTGTTGTGCGCTCCGTCCACTTCTATCCACCCTTTGGCTTCTGCCGGATATTGAATAAGGTAGGCGGTGCCGAGCAGTCCTCCCCAGCTATGCCCCATAAGGTAAATGGCGGGGTGATCGTAGAGGTGATTGATCAATGTGACTACTTTATGGGTGTCTCTGACCATCGCCTGAACCGTCATGGAAGCTGGTTGTGCGTTCCCTTGTGCACTGCCGGCAGCTCGCTGGTCCCAGTACACCATCGCAAACTTTTTCTCAAGTTTCTGAAAATGCTCCCGCCATACAAAAGCGCCATTGCCAGGTCCTCCGTGAAGAAAAAGGATGAAGATTCGGGAAGACGTATTACCGGCGACGGTAAGAGGCATGTCTGCCCCGTCGCTTTGCAAAAAGAAGTGATCCTCTTTGCCACAGCTTGTCAGCAAAACAAAAATGATAGAAATGACTAAAGCGTTTTTCATATCGATACAGAAAATTATTTGGGATTCAGGGGAATAAATGTGCCGGCCTCAAATGTCGGATTGGGTAACCACATGGTGTTGTGTGGATATTGCAGAAAGGCGCCGACCTTTAAATAGTACCCGGAAAGCAGATGGTTGCCAGCAATAGGTTCCTTGCCGAACTCCAGCGCAGTTAATGGCATGAATTGATAGTTTCCGGCGAGGAATTTCTTTCTTATGCTCAGGTCATCCCCGACCTCGTAGGTTGCACGGGCAAGGAATGTACGCAAGAGCCCCGGACCAGCTTGTAGTTTCCAGTAGAAACGATTTTCACAATGTAATGCATAGCCCAGTTGCACGTTGGTGAATAGCCCCGTGTGGTTGCCGGGATGGGTATACATGCCCAGCGCTACGCTGATTGAAAACCGGTGGTGAAGACTACTGTTTTTTCCTTCGAAAAATGGATCAAAGTCTGAATGAAAAGCTTCCTTTGAGGCAGAAATGCCGGGGCGGGAGATCTGTTTCCCGAAATACCCCAACTGTAAAAACTGGTGGTCGGCGGAAGCCTGCCCCATGACTTGGCCGAACCCACCAGCAGCACTTACCAGCAGGCTCAGGAAGAGTTTGCTTCTACACAAGCGCCGGATGATGGCTACTTTGGTGGAGTGCCAAACAGCGCAGACGGAATGAAGAAAGTCGGTTTTCATAACCATTAGGCGTTTAGATAGATCAAAAAAAAGCCACCCAATCGGGCAGCTCTTTCCTTTGTTAAGCTTAGGGAAATTAAACTTTCTTATAGGTAGTCACCCTGGTGCACCCGGTAGCGCCATCTACTTCGGTAAGAGTGAAGCTCTTGGTGGCGGTGTTCAATGCGAAGTCGCCATTGCTGCATACCGTGCCATTGCTGCGGCACACCTCGAGATTGTCGCCCATCAGCAGGTAGGTGCCGTTGTCGTTGGTCACACCTCCATTAACTAGGGTTTTCATCTGGTACGAGTTGTCGGCTTTCATCGTAATGGTGAGGCAGTTGGCATCGTCGCAGGTGAAAGTGCTGGTGCCGTTGCCGCCATTGGTGCAGCCCGATATGTCGGTTTTTACGAGTGTCCACGTGCCTACCAGCGGGCTGCTGGCGTCGCCATTATCGTCTTTGCATCCGGTAAAAAATAGGGTGGCTGCTGCAGCCAGCGTAAAAAGTGATGTTCTTATTCTGTTCATTGCATTAAAAAATTTGTGTTAGTCATCGGTTCGTTCGTCTGTTTTTTCGTTCGGCGAAAGGGTGCCAGCCTGTTACAGGTCGTTGGGTGCGATGGGCGAAGGCACTACATTCTTCACCGGCCGGGTCGACTGCAGGTAGGCAAATATTGCTTCCAGCTCTTCATCGCTCAGGTGCCGGTAGTTGGGCCAGGGCATGGGAGGCAGCAGCATGCGCCCGTTTTCCAGCCCCTTGTATTTTCCTTGAGTCATCGCCCGCTTGAACTGCTCCAGCGACCAGCTACCTATGCCGGTTGCGTCGGAAGTTAGATTACCCGCAAAGGATACACCCCAGGGACCTACTGCATTGGTGTTGTGCATACCAAAAAGCACCCAGTTGCTTAGCTCACTTTTATCCACAGGTGGCAACGGCATATCTGACGGGTGGCCGCTGAGCAGCCTTTCAGGATCAGGTACGGGCCCCTGCTCGGTAAACACTTTTGGCGAATGGCAGTCGTTGCAGCCCATGATGTCGACCAGGTGAGCGCCCTTAAGGACTACCTCTTCCCGGGAAATAGGCACGACAGCCGAGGTTTCCTCCTCTTTTGGTTGAGCTGTGGAACAGCCCTGATGGATAGCAACCACGCCTGAGACCAGGCATAGCGCTGCTGATAGAAATTTGTGTTTCATTTTGAGTAATTGATTAATAAAAGATGTTGGTTCGACTAAAGCCTCCCGCTGTTCAACCCCGGCACGATATACTGAAAGCCCAGCACCGGATTGAAGTTGCGTTTCAGGTAAGGGTTGCCTTCAAGCCACCCCGCCGTTTTGCCGGTTACGTCAAGTGTAAGCGCCAGGCGGTCGGCCACTGCGTAGGCTACGCCCCATTTGATGGCGCCACCCCAGCTGGCTTTGCTGCCGAAGAAGCTGCTGGGTTGCTTCCATAATTTCACTGTGCACGACATGCTCAGCCCTTGTAGCGCATCGATGGGCCGCTGGTAAACCCCCGCCTCTACACCGTAGTAGGCATGTTTGTAGTTGGCGTAGCGGTTCACACCCAAAAAGTAGCCGTCGCCTTTGTAGTTGAAGGGCATATTGAGCGAGATGCTGTTGCCAAAGAGGGTAGGAGAGTATTGAACAAAGGGAAGAATTGTCAGCTCCTCATTGATCCGGATCCGATTGACCAGTATGATGGCCGGATTTAAAAAATTGAGGAGCGACAATCGTTTCTGCTTCACCAGGTATTTCTGCGCCTCTTCCGACAGGTCGTGGAAGCCAATGCGGCGGTTTTCGCCCTCGCCATTGGGGAAGTCGTCACGGTCGTAGTACGACGCATTGGGGTTAAACATGTCGTAGGCCCAGGCAGTGAGGTCGGCACCGGCAAAGTCACGCTGTGTAGCCTCTTTGTGTTCAAACTTAGGCGCTATCACCTTTACTGAGTCGGAATGGGTGCTGGTGGCAAAGCGGAAGTAGTTCCACACATAGTGGGCGTTGTAGAGGTACAGGGGAGCTTTGTAGAAGCTGCGCTCATTGTAGAAGTCGTTCATCACGCTGGTTTTGGTAAGCTGCGTTTCGTATTGCACACCCGCCGTGTAGGCGTAGAGCAGGGCGTTGTTGTCGGTAGCTTTCAGGTTGGCGAGGTCTTCGTCCGACGGGCCATACACGGTGCCGTCCCAGCGGTGAAAAATCCAGTTACCGTTTTTGCTGGCAACCCCGTTAGCACCCAGCACAGAGCGGTGGTATTCTTCATGTCCCCATACGCCCAGCGGCAGGGGCAGTTCACTGCCGTACTTGCTGAAAAGCAGGCCAGTGGCATAGCTGAAGCTTGTCTGCGTCCATTTCTTGTCAAACAGGGCATTGCTGGCGGCATCGATACCCCAGAAGCTCACGTCATATACATCGGCGCTCCACTGAAGGGCCTGGTGCATGGAAGGGTAGCGGTGGGGAAGTTGGGTGTTTTGCGGCACGTCGAGCAGCGGCACCGAAAGCGAGAGCTTTGTTTGTGCCTGAGCCGCTGTTCCCCAGCCGAGGAGCATCAGCCCCATGAGTAAATTCTTTTTCATAATGGTTTTGAGTTTTTTGACTGGCTGATATACGGAGGGAGTTGAAAGCTGATCGTCCGAATTGATCAATTCGGACGCATCAGGATGAGAAACCTCAAATAGCAAGCACCAAAACTCAAATTCAAAGCGGCTAAACTCTAAACCCAGGTCACTTACACACTGCGAAAATCAAGGTTGACTTATGAAGGCAGGAAGGTTGATGTTTCTGTTATAGCCTGATTGAAGCTTATTTGTTATTTGCAGCTTTGGCTTTGGAATCTCCTCCTTGTTCCTTATTTGATCTTTGTTTTTTGAACATTGGAATTTCCTCCTTGTTCCTTATTTGATCTTTGTTTTTTGAACATTGGAATTTCCCCGTTGGTATTCCGACGGCGTCATCCCATAGTGTTTCTTAAACACTGCATTGAAGGTAGCCTTGGAATTGAAGCCTGCGTTGGAGGCGATGCCCAGCAGCGTGAGGTTTTGGTCTTCCTGGCTTTCAAGCTTGTCGGTAAACTCTTTCAGCCGGTACTCATTCACAAAGTCGTAGAAGTTTTTGCCAAACACCAGGTTGATAGCTTCCGACACGTACTGCTTGTTCGACTTCACCTTTGCGCACAAGTCGAGCAGTGTGAGGCCCGCCGTTCGGTAAAGCTTTTCCTCTTCCATCAGCTTTTTAATGTCCTCAGCCAGCTGCCGGTGCTGTTCTGTAACCGGCCTGGCAGCCTCCTGGGCCGACTGGACTTCCGATACTTCTGCAAAGCCTCCTTCTTCAGTTTCTGACTGAAAAATCGCAGGCTGCCTGATGAGCTTATAGGCCGACCAGTAGATCAGAAAAATGACACCCAGGAAATGATAGGGGTAAATGCTGCCAACCACGGGGAGGTTGTACTTTCTGGCATAAAACACCGCCACACCTACGCACACAATGGCGAGATTGATCCAAAGAAAATTACCCAGCCACAGGAGCCTGGTTTCCTCAGAGGCGGCATAGTTCAGGATTTTTTTTCTGTAAAGGTTATAGAACCAAAGCGAGGCAGAGAAAAACGTGACATGGAGCACGTTGACCAGCTGGTTGATCAGCCCAAAGTCGTCCTTCACGGAAAGGGCGAAGTCCGCAATATAGGCCTGCTTCTCGTTTGCCGACTGGAGATAGAAGGGCATGTGATAGACCGCCAGTAGCACAAAGGGGACAAAGTAAAGCCATTCCACAAGCGAGGACTTTAGCGAATACCTGGTGATTCGCCGCACGAAAATGAGAATGATAGGGCCGTAAAGTGACGGAACCAACCAGGTGACGTGCAATAGGTGCGGAAATTGCATAAAGAACTCCTGCCTGTCGTTGGTAACAAGAAACAAGTGGATGGCCAGAAACAACAGCAGAAAACCGAAGAGTCGGGAGCCTCTGATGGCAGAATGAAAGAATAGGTATGTGGCCAGGAGAATAGCCTGGATGCAGCCTGCAAAAAGTAAAATTTGAAGCAGCCCTATATTCATTGTTCAAAAGTGAACCGCAAATATAGCAGAGTGAAGCAAAACACGTAAGGAAGGAAAATTCAGGAAACTAGTGATGAGATTGAGAAGCTGTGAAGCAGCTAGCTTTCGCTTAGCCTCTGCAGGTGAGCAGCCAGTGGTTCCCAAACTTATCGGTGAGTCCTCCAAACCAGGCGCCCCAAAAGGTCTTTCCAACCGGGTGAGTGGCTTGGCCTTTATGGGACAGTTTCTTAAAGTAGTGCTGAAGCTCCTTTTTGCTGTTGCAGTCTATCAGAATAGATACGGCATTTCCCCGACTCAGGCCGTCTTCACCCACCATGTCGGTGGCCATTAGCACCAGGTTATCTTTCGAGAGCGTGGCCTGCAGGATGAACTCCCTCATTGGTTGTGGGAACTGAGCAGAAGCGGATGACGCCGCCACAGTCTCAAGCTGAAGTTCCCCACCCAGGCAGTCACGGTAGAAGCTCATCGCCTCCCTGCAGTTTCCGTTGAAGGTCAAATATGTAATCAAATGGGCCATTTGTCAGCATTTGTCAACCATACAAAAGTAGCCCTGGGAGCATCGCTTACCGGGGTGTGAAAACGGCAGTTTGGAGGGTTGATTGCGTCACAAGTAATTCCTACTTTTATCAGGTCAAATTTCATCCCAATGAAGAGTATTTCAATCCTTGTTCCTAACTCGGCAGTGATGGAAGCGGTGGCCGATCCCCGCTATATGTTCACCGCCGCCAACCAGTTTTTACAGGCCGTTGGCAAGGCGCCACTTTTTGAAGTGCAACTGGTGGGTGCTACAAAGGACGTGAAGCTGCACGATGGCGCTTTCTCTGTCCATACCGACAAGCTGATGAAGGATGTTGACAAAACTGACCTGATTGTGATCCCCGCTTTGTTTGGCGACATGAAACAGGCGGTGGAAGTCAACAAAGAAGCTATTCCATGGCTTGTGAATAAATACAATGAGGGCACAGAAATAGCCTCGCTTTGTGTGGGGGCCTTCCTGCTGGCGTCCACCGGCTTGCTGGAAGGCAAACGCTGCTCTACCCACTGGGCATTTGCCAACGAGTTTCGGGAGACGTTTCCCGATGTGGAGCTGGTAGATGGTAGTATTATTACCGAAGAGCACCGGCTCTATTCGAGCGGTGGCGCCAATTCCTATTGGAACCTGCTGCTGTACTTGCTGGAAAAATACACAGATCGGGACACAGCCATTCTCGCTGCTAAGTACTTTGCCATCGACATCGACAGAGAGAGTCAGTCTGCCTTTATGATGTTCAATGGGCAGAAGGATCACAACGACCCTGAAGTGAAGAAAGCCCAGGACTTTATTGAGGACAATTCAGCTGAGCGAATCACCGTCGATCAGCTGGTGGATATGTTTGCCGTCAGCCGCCGGAGCTTTGAGCGCCGGTTCAAGAAGGCTACCAACAACACCATTGTGGAGTACATACAACGGGTGAAAGTAGAGGCCGCCAAACGCAGCTTTGAAAAGAGCCGCAAAAACATCAACGAGGTGATGTATGACGTGGGATATACCGATACAAAGGCATTCAGAACAGTATTCAAGCGAATCACGGGACTTACGCCCATTGAGTACAGGAACAAGTACTATAAGGAGCCGGTGTTGGTTTAGCCCACCTACGCTAAAAGCTTCGGCGGGCAAGGAAGTCGGAAGTCGGAAGACCGGAGACGGAAGGCCGAACACACCGACGGGCGATGGCCCACCTACGCCAGAGGCTTCGGCGGGCGAGGAAGTCGGGAGACCGGAGACAGAAGATAACCAGGCGTCGGTAGGCTGGCAGGTCTGGGCGATGGAGCCGTCAGCCGCCGGGTACGAAGTGAAAAGTGGGAGTAAGACTTGAGTTTGGAACCCTGAAGCAGAAGAACCCTTGGTGTCTTTGTGCCTTCGTGGCCATATCGAAGAGCGAAGCGACCCACCTGCGCCAAAAGCTTCGGCTGGCAAGGGAATCAGGCGTCGGTACGGTAGCGGAGCCGGAGCGACGGCAACCGTCAGCCGCCGGGTATGGGGAACGTGGGTAAAGCCCATGGTGAAACCAGCAGCAAGCTGGGAGCATTGAGCAAGCTATGTTCAAAACCATACCGCCCATTCAGGGCTTTGATGTATGCGAGCCCTGAAAGGGCGTAATAAACCCAGGATGGTGGTGAAGCCGCATCCTGATGAAGGAGGCAACCGTCAGCCGCCGGAGGAGGAAGAGATTAGGGAGTGAAGAAACACTTTGCTTAGCGTCTTCGTGCCTTCGTGGCATATCTAAAAGAATGCAAACCCGTTCACCGGAGTTACTTCGCACCTACCTTGTACACGGTGGCATACAATCGGGCGTCAGTGGTATGTGCTGCCGAATGTTTTTCAAGCTCTTCGACAAGAGGAGAGTGAGGATCTTTAGCCCTGTACCTTTCAGCAAAATAATTGTAAAACGATCTTGCCGTCAGTAGCAAGTGTGCAAGGTTTTCAGCGCTAGCGGCCAACTGGTAGTCGCTGACAAAAGAGTCTGTTTCCCTCAGCCCATTCATTGCAAGACCCGAAAAGCTAGCCCTGTGATCATAGTCAGCTGCTTCCACAGGCAGATCAAACCCAAATGGAAGCTCATGAAAGAGCACCTTAAAGTCGTAGGCAATAACGATGGCGTTTGGCAGGCACACCCTCACCACCTCATTGAGCATCCTCTGCGACTTGGCGTAGAACAACGACCCCGCAAAGGTGACCAGGTCGAAACTGCTATCAGCGAAGGGTAAATTGATGCTATCAAAATGCACGTAGGATACTTTAGAATGCCCAATGGCCTTTGCCAGCATCTCCTTGCCTGGCTCAGCCCCAGTTATCTTTTCGCAGAAATCGGCCAGGGCGACACTCGACTGGCCAGTGCCGCTCCCGATGTCAAGCCCATTGCCATAAACTGTCCCTGGCTTCAGGCACTTTGCAAGGATCACTTGATGTAAAGGTGGGCGGTAGGCGTTGTAGTGATGGGCGATGTTGGCGTTGTAGTCTTCAGTCATTTTGATTGCTACTACATGTTACTTGATGAGGCCAAGCGCAACCTCCATCTCAAGGTCCTTTTCGTTCATCAAATCTTCTATTGTGTAACTCACTTCGTGGTCTGGCAGCAGCCCCCTGTTGCTGGTCTTTTGGCTGGAAGAGGGCGGGAAACCTAAATGATATCTCGGAATACCAATTCTGATGTCTGAATTTGGAAGAACGATGCTTTGAGTTGAACCTGCAGCAAACCCTTCATACCTGGTGCCGGTTTCTTCGCCAATGATTACTGCTTTTCCATACTCTTTCAGGTACCTGGCAACTTCCGCTCCGGCAGAGTAGGTTCGCCCATTCACCAGTGCATAGATATTTCCTTTGAAGGCAAGCTTATCGATTTTTGGCAATGAATAATCCTTCTTTTTGCCTTTCCACGATTCTGTAGTTTTGAAAAGTCCCTTCCCCGCTTCTTTCATAATAAAGGGAATCAGGTCGTCAGCAAATTCATTTCTGCCACCAGTATTGTCCCTGAGATCGATGATCAGGTTGGAAACTTGGGCAGTTTGTAATTGGCCGAATATTTCCTTGTACAGCTTACTTGCTTCCAGGTCATACTTCTCCACGAGCGACCGGCTAAAGTCCTTTAGCTTTAGCACTGCCAGGCTTTCCTTTATCTCCCATTCATAGACCTGTCTTACATCAGGTTCTTCTTCTGTCGCAGCGGGCTTCCGCCGCTGGTAGTTGGTCATCCATCCTTCTCTGGTAAGTGCCTCGACGGTTACAGTGCTGTGTTGTCCTTGCCTTTTATACTCGATAGCAAAGGTTTCGGGCTGCTCCACATAGAGGTAGTACATCCAGGGGAAGCCCATTGTTAGGCTTTTCAGCTGATAAGTTTCTATGTGACCGTCGGAGGGGATGTAGGGCAACATGCTGGCAATGATATCGGCTGAGGCCCTTCCATTGATCGACAGTATCTCATCTCCTCTTTGGAGCTCTTCGCTGTTGGCGCTGTTGATCCAAACAAACATGCGGTCGCCAATAACTTTGACAGACAGTGGCATGTACTTGTAGGTGTTGTCCACAAATCCTTTGTGTGCTACATCGGCCCAGTCGCCGAGGTTAAAGTGCCCTTCGTTTGCCAGAGACACGATTTTGGAAACCGAACTGAAATAAGCCAGGACAGACATGTCGTTTTCCACGGCACGTACAATGGCATCTGCTTTTTCTTTAAAGTCGGGGTTGTACCTATAAAGCGCCGGTACAAATTCTTCGATACTTCCGATAAGATATTGCAAGTCTTCTTTCACCTCACTATCCGTGTATGTCTGGGCAACGCTGGCTGAGGTCAGTAATGTCAGCATGAACACGATCAATGTTTTTTGCATGTATGGTTTGTTTAAAGTGAACAACCTGGAGGCTATCAAATGCCGCAGTTTGTCACCACTGCCAAAAGCTTGACGATGTATACAATAGGTTAGACAGAGGAACAAGTTCTTCGGTTACAACCATTAATAGGATAGTTGAATAAACAACTTATTTGTCAAAAGTTGCTAGTTTCACATCACTAGTTCCTGGCATTACCTTCAATAGCATGCAATCAACCAAACAAAAGCTCCATCGGATCATATTCGGAGTGGACACACCCGCAGGCAAGGGTTTCGACATAGCACTCCTCATCCTCATTGTGGCCAGCATCACCATACTTATGCTGGAGAGTGTAAGTGAAATCAATCGGGAGTGGGCCGCATTCTTCTACAAACTTGATTGGATCATCACAGGACTGTTTACCATTGAGTACGGCCTTCGGCTATGGACCTCAGACAAGAAGACCGCCTATGTCTTTAGCTTTTTTGGCATGATCGATTTGCTCTCCATTCTGCCTACCTACCTCAGCATCTTTTTCGTGGGAAGTCATGCCCTTGCTATTATAAGGGTGCTTAGGCTGCTGCGGGTATTCAGGGTGCTTAAGCTGGTGCAGTTTATGGGAGAGGCCAGCAAGCTTGGCCAGGCAGTGAGATCGAGCTCGAAGAAGATCATCGTTTTTCTTTTCTTCGTCATTATTGTGAGCGTTTTCGTGGGCACGCTGATGTATATCATTGAAGGGCGGGAGCATGGTTTCACCAGCATTCCCCGAAGTATCTACTGGGCCATTGTTACGCTCTCGACCGTTGGTTATGGCGATATCGCCCCTCAAACCACCCTGGGGCAGTTTCTGGCGACTATATTGATGGTAACTGGCTACGGGCTTATTGCAGTACCTACAGGGCTGGTAACTGTAGAGCTAGCCAAGGGAAGCACAAACGCCCTCAATCCTTCCGGAGATACCAGCAGGCAGTGCAGGCATTGTGGCAATACTGACCACATGAAGAAAGCCAAATACTGCTGCGATTGCGGAGAGGCACTACAGTAGCAATTATTAGCTACACAAGCAGTTCTCCGTTCCTGTCGGTAGTCAGCACCTCGCTCATATAGTCGAGCCAGGGCCTGATGGTTTTGAATGTCTGGCTCACGCTTTTATGGAAATCGCTGGCAAGGACTTCGTCGTCGGTGAAGCTATGCCGGAAAACAAATGACTTGTGTCTGAGTAGTTCAATGGCTGGGTGGTCGACCGTGTAGCCTCTTGGCGCTGTGGCCACGGTGTTTCCCTGCATGTCGCCGTAGGTACTTTTTATGGTTTTTGATCGCAAAATATTGTGCCAGTCCTCATAGTTGTCTTCTATGTCGAAGCGAATGCGTTTAAGGTCTTCAGGGTTGGGGTTGAAGAATCCGCAGGCCAGGAAGTTGTTACCCGGTTTGAGGTTAAGATAGTAGCCTCCCCGCCGCTTTCTGGTAGCCCGCCGGAACGACATGGCAAAGCGGGCGTTGTAGGGCGACTTGTCTTTACTGAACCTCACGTCGTTGTAAATCCGGAACAGCGCTTTCTTTCCTGACGGCGTTTCTATCAGGTCATGCTTGTTCATTTCAGCCAGCAGCGCATCGGCAAAGCCCACCATATTGTCGAGTGATGCCTGATACCGGTCTTTGTGCCGGGCAAACCAGTCCCGGTTGTTGTTGACGGTGAGGTCGGTGAGAAACTGGAAGGTAGATGGTTGGATGGTAGATGGATTCATAGTGGTTTAAAGAATTTGAAAACAGGCTGTTACTCGGAATAGTTCTCGATTTGTTCTAGTCTGGTACTCCGGCTTCGCCAGGTGGTTTATTTCACGCCAAGACGTAAGGCGCAAAGAATCTCCACACCAGCCTTTGCGAGCTTTGCGCCTTAGCGTGACACCCCCATTTTGGCGAAGCCAAAAAGAGACAGTCTCTGCGTGCCCCCTACCTTTCCAGCACCACCGTCTTCCCCTCCTTTGCCGACCGGATGGCAGCGTCCAGTATCTCTACCACCACCATGTTGTTTTCCAGCGACGAAAGCCTGCCCTGCACAGTTTCGTTGAGCTTGGTTTCGCCTCTGATGACAGCCGTAAGAAAATCGAACGGATCGTTGAAGGGCGTTTTCATTGGCTCCAGTGTCATGGGTTGTTCTGGCTCTGATTGTTTAACCCGCAGACTCATGCGGGTGCCATCTACTGTTTTGATGTAGGCGTTGGTGCCGTACACCTCCATGTCTTTGCGCCCAAACGTCCAGTTCCACGACGCCTGGATCACGCCCTGGGTGCCGGGGTACTTCACCAGTATGGTGGCCTCGTCGTCTACTTTCGGGTAAATATCCGGCTTGTTGGTTTGGGTAACCGCCGTCACTGACAAAGGCCTTTCGTTGCTCATCAGGTGGGTGAGGAGGTTGGCACCGTAGCAGCCGAAGTCGATCAGCGCACCTGCTCCATTCATCTTAGGGTCGGTGAGCCAGTCGAGGAACTCCTTGCCCACACCAATTTCTTTAGGCCCCTGGTGGCCGTCGTTTACCATCACTTTACGAAGCGTGCCCAGGTCGCCCGCTGCGGCTTTGGTGAGCGTCTCCTGCGTGGTGGCGTACCAGGTGGTTTCGTAGTTAGTCACCAGAAAAATCTTGTGTTTGTCGGCCAGCGCTTTCATCCGCTTCGCATGGTCATAGCTCAAGGCCAGGGGCTTTTCCACCATCACATGGATGCCTTTGGGAGCGCACTTCTCCACCACTTCCATGTGGCCGTAAATGTCGTTGAAGGCAGTGACCGCCTCGGGCTTGGTTTTGGCCAGCATTTCATCCAGCGTAGGGTACACCAGCGACATGGAGAAGCCATATTGCTTCGACAGCTTTTCTGCCAGCGCCTTGTTGGGCTCGGCAATGCCCACGATTTCCACGTCGCCTGCTTTGGCCTTATTGAGCACCCAACCTACATGGCCATGGATGAGACCGGCCACGCCAATTTTGAGAGGTTTTTTGGCTGGTTGGGAGAACGTAGCTATCGATGAAAGTAAAAAAAAGACAATGAGCAGTATTTTCATTTGCTGGATGTTTAGGTGTCCAGCAAAATAAGAACTTATCAGGAGAAATCGGCGATTATCTACAGTCAGGCGCTTTCGAACTTTCTCCTTATCTAAGGAACAATAAGGTTACCCCAAAACTTCCCCGGCGTATTCCATCGACTTCAATTCGTCAATCACCCGGCCAGAGTCGTAGTTTTTGTTTAACTTAAAGAACCATCGAGTTTGTAACACATTTGCTGCTTGTGTATCCGAGTTATAAAAAGCTTAAATGAAGAATCCGCTATCAAATGATCATCCAGAGGATATTGACGCTGTATTGGTAGAAAAATCTCTACTGGGAGAAAAAGAGGCTCTGAATAAGTTAATCGTAAGGCACCAGCCCTTTATATATAATGTAGCCTGGAAATACACCAACAACCAGGAAGAGGCTAAAGACTTAACGCAGGAAGTGCTAATCAAGGTGATTACAAAACTATCTTCTTTTGAGGGAAAAAGCTCGTTTAAAACATGGGTTTATAGAATTGTAGTCAACCAGTTTTTACAAACCAAGCGAAGGCCGATGGAAGACAGATGGGAAAGCTTTGATGCCTTTGCCGGTGAATTGAATTCAATACCCAGCCCCGAATTATTGCCAGAGGAAGAAATTGAGCAAGAATTGCGAACCAGAACAGCCCGCACCCGGTGTATGTCGGGAATGCTGATGTGCCTTACCAGGGAACAACGCTTAATTTATCTATTGGGTGATGTATTCAATATAGACCACAACATTGGTGCAGAAATTTTTGAGATCAGCAAAGAAAATTATCGAGTTAAGCTCTCCCGAACCCGTAAAGAATTCCACTCTTTTATGAACCAACAATGTGGTTTGGTCAACAAAGACAACCCTTGCCGCTGTTCGAAAAAGGCAAAGGCAATGGAAGCTGCTGGCAAAATGAAAACAGACGAAAAATTGTTTGATCCCAAATACACCTCTACCATTGCCACTTACGCTGAAAAGGTGGCCGACGAAGTAGCAGACGTATTTGATAAAAAGTACATCGAGTTTTTTCAGGATCATCCGACCAAAGAGGATTTCGATGCCGACACTGTGGTCAATGAGATTATCAACGACAGTAACTTGCACAGATATTTTGGCTAGGGAATGCTAAGGTTCTGTAACACCTTGTTTCATTTTGTATCTAACTATTAACACGGAGCCTGAACTCCGGAATTTGGTTTTAATAATAGTTACATCGTGAAAAAAAAGCTTATGTATATCCTAGTAATCATCTTAGCAGTTGTCATTGGTTTGTATTTTGTACTTGACAAGAGAATACACGTGCAAAAGGAATTAGTAGTCAATAAAAAAGTGGAAGAGGTTTGGGAGGTAATGGGAAATCAGTTTGCCCGGGTGCACTTATGGTCGACCAATTTCAAAGATTCAAAACCTGGTGGAAGTTCGAAATTCCCCGGATTGGATTATTCTGCAAGAATTACGGTAACAGACCGGGGAGAGACTATACAGGAATTAGATGCGTTTGATACTGCCGAACATTCTCTGGCCTATCATATTTCCAAAGGTGCACCAGGCATTGCAAAACAGGCAAGTGCCATTTGGTCTCTAAATAGCGATGAAGCTGATAAAACGATAGTGGTGTTAGAATTTAATATGGAGACAAAAGGTTTCCTCGGGTTTCTGATGACGCCTATGATCAAGATGGGTATGGGCAAATCCGCAGCAGAAATAGCCGGGGACTTAAAATACTATGTGGAAAATGGCACTCCACACCCTCGAAAAGTAAAAATCCAATAGAGCTCCGAACCAGGGAAACAGGGTTCTTAGCACGAAGCTTTGGCAGTCTACAGAAGTGGATTTACCCCAAAATCTGCTCAGCATGCTCCTTTGACTTCACATCGTCGATGATGCGCTCAGTCACGCCTTTTTCGTCGATGATGAAAGTGGTGCGCAGTACGCTCATGTATTTTTTGCCATACATCTGCTTTTCTGCTCAGATTGGAACCGCAGGTTTCACCAATGGTGTGGCAGGCATGTCCTCTGAAGGGATGTGTTCTTATATCTAATTCAAAAAGTTTCCTTTTATTGAAACCTTTTCTAGCTTTGCTATGTAGTAGCTAATGGAAATTTAGTGGATAAAAAGTTCGAGATCAGGTTATTGGAAGAAGCTTTTGAGTTTATCAAAGGCCAAACCGATAAAGTTCAAGACAAGATATTTTATAATATCAGAAAGGCACAGGTTTTGAATGATCCCAAACTATTTAAGAAGCTGAATCAAAATATTTGGGAGTTTCGAACCAAATATGCTGGCCTTCAATATCGAATCCTTGCCTTTTGGGACAAGGAGAACAACGAGATGACGCTCGTTTGTGGTACGCATGGATTTGTGAAGAAAACTGACAAGGTAAGTCCAAAAGAAATTGAAAGGGCCGAGCAAATCAGGCTTGAATATTTTGAACAGAGAACGAGAGAAAAATGAAATCATACAGTTTAGATGAAGCCCAGGACTTGTTAATCGGCAAGATTGGAACACCCAGAAGAGATCAATATGAATTTGAACTCAAACTTGAACTCATTGGCGACATGATTAAGACTGCACGAAAAGAGCGTCACCTTACCCAGGAACAACTTGGAGTGTTGATTGGCGTTAAGAAATCTCAAATTTCAAAGCTGGAGAATAATGCTAAAAACGTAACTATTGAGACTATCTTGAAGGTTTTTGAGGCTTTGAAAGCTAAAGTAAACTTCAGGGTTGAGCTTCTGAATAACGAATTGAATATTGCTTAAAGAGGGCAATTTTAGAGACTACAAAAGTTTAGGAGACACACCTGAAGTCGGCTAACCGGCAACTGCTTCTGTTGCGCAATCCCAGACTTTCCATCAAACTTTTGTAGTCTTTCAAAGTGGTTCTACCCCAAAATCTGCTCCGCATGCTCCTTTGACTTCACATCGTCGATCACCCGCTCAATCACACCTTTTTCGTCGATGATGAAGGTGGTGCGCAGTACGCCCATGCAGGTACGTTCAAAAGTGGTTTTTTCTGCCCAGAGACCGTAGCTTTCAATGATTTTGTTGCCGGGGTTCCGGTGATAGTTGGAATAGGGAAGTGCACAGTGTTGAGCAAGGTGGCATTATACACCATCAGTTCTCGATATGAACACTACGAAAGTTAGCATGAAATCGTAAATTAGCTGAATGGTAAAAGGAACCGTGTTACTGGATTTCAATGTTGATGACTTGACCAATTCTATACGCAACACAGTTTCTGGTGACAGTTTTCCAACCGTTGTAGCACACCTCACAAAAACGGATTTAAAGAATGTGACAAAGAAGCAGGGTTGGAACTTCGATTGGCGAACGGAGCTGAACAACGACAGATTGTAGCTTTATAAGCTGACTATTACAAACAACCCTGGTATTATCCAGGGGATAATGAGCATTGGCCTGGAACCTGATCATGTCTTTTTGAATTTACTGGAGGGCGCACCGTTTAATGTCGGAAAGAATAAGTTGTATGAAGGCGTTGCGGGTAATCTGGTTGCGTATGCGTGTAAATTCTCATTTATGAACGGATATGAGGGTTTTGTGGCATTTTCTGCTAAAACGAGATTAATACAGCACTATGAAAGGACTCTTGGAGCCTATCATTTTGGCGGGCACAAGATGATTATTCCGACAGAGTCATCCAGAAAATTGGTTGAACGTTATTTTAAAGAATAGAGAAATGGGATATATAAAAGAGCCAGAGGGAGTCGATTTTATCATTAAAAGTGACCCACTCACTGACGAAGACAGAAAGAGGATTAGCAAGTTCATCTCAGCTTACAAGGAGAAGAGTGAGCAAGGCAAAGCTAAAAAGACGAGTCAAAGAAAGAAAAAAGACGGAACACAACACGTCATCTGAAGTGATTTCTGGTTGACGGGAAGTTCTAATATTGGCTGTTGATAAAAGGAGGCACTTTCAGAGACTACAAAAGTTTAGGAGGCACACATGAAGTCGGCTAACCGGCCGCCGTTTCTATACCGCAGTCCCAGGCTTTCCATCAAACTTTTGTAGTCTTGTAAAATTGGATTTACCCCAAAATCTGCTCCGCATGCTCCTTTGACTTCACATCGTCGATCACCCGCTCAATCACGCCTTTTTCGTCGATGATGAAGGTGGTGCGCAGTACGCCCATGTAGGTACGTCCAAAAGTGGTTTTTTCCGCCCACAGACCGTAGCTTTCAATGATTTTGTTGTCGGTGTCGGCCAGCAGAGTGAAGGGCAGACTGAATTTCTTGATGAAGTTGGTGTGCTTCTTGGCCGAGTCGGGGCTTACGCCCAGCACCTCGTAGCCTCTGGCTTTCAGGGTAGCATAGTTGTCCCTGAGATTGCAAGCCTCAACAGTGCAAGTAGGCGTATTGTCCTGCGGGTAGAAGTAGAGTACTACCTTCTTGCCCTGGAAGTCGGAAAGTTTTACTGTTTTTCCGTTTTGGTCGCTTACCTCGAAGTCTGGAGCTTTGTCGCCTGCTTTTAATGCCATTGGTTGTCAGAGTTTTGTTTTGTACACAGTTTCATTACCGGCGTTGTCGGTCACTACCACAACAAACTCTCCGTCGAAAGGTTTGCTTGCATCGAGTTTTTCTGTCCACAATAGTTTTTTCTTGTATTCGTAGTTCAGCAACACCCATTCGCCATCAATGGTGCCTTTCCAGCTTTTGATGCCCGACAGGTCATCCTCAATGATCAGGCGGCACTCACTTTTGTTGATCACTGCTGGCTTGATGGTAGGGGGGACAGAGTCGGTAGCGACTGTCCAGGTGCCCAAAGAAGTGGTGAGAAAGCTAATGCCGTCTTTGTCCCAGGCGCCGCCCACGTAGCCAAGGTTGCCTTTGGCGCTGTAGGAGTACACGGCCGACTTTTCTTTGTCGTAAAGCTCCATAGGCTTGAGCGTCACTTTCGCCGAGCGCCGAAGCGGATCCAGCACATTGTCGATAGCAAACACTTCTCTGCCGTTTTCTATTTTCTTGTCCTTTACTGCCAGGTAGAGTGTGTCAAACAGACTGTACCGGTTAAAGGCCACGTCCATGTCCTTATCAAAATAGCTATATTCGTGATGTGGAGATACCATGGCCTTAAAGTCATATTTTTGCATGGTGCCACACAAATCGACTGAGTCGGGCAGGCCATTTCTCAAATCCCAGAGGTAGAAGTCGTTGGCACCCACATGGTAGACTGGCGGTAGTTCATACGCCTGTCCTGCAGAGTACAACAGAACGTTCTGGCGAGCCACACCATTGGGGTTCATTAGCTCCATCACATTGCCGGTTATTTCATAACCCTCCCGCCTAAGCTTACTGAGACTTTTGATGGTGGCATTGCTTCGTTTCCCTTTGTCGCTGAGCGTTGTCTTGAAATACGAGTAGTTGTTGTAGCTGTCCCAGGTGCGTATTTCAAGCTTGTGATCGCTGGAGTCCTTGATCTTCAGCATGCCCTGCCAGTCTTTGGCTTCGTACACCTTCAGCCAGTTGCCGTCGTCTACCCACAGTTTGGTGAACTTTTGCCCGCTGGTTAAATACTCGCCGTAGTTCATGTGCACAGCCACATTGCGCATTTCATCAAAGCTCAGTTTGGTAATGCTTTGGCTGAACATCTTCTGGTCATCGAGCATCACCTCAATGCACGGGATGCCGTTTTTGCTCCAGGTGCCGTCAAAACGGTCGTAGGCATATATTTCCACGCCAATGGTTCCTTCAAATGTCAGTGGCGTGTGCATGACAAAACTGTCCCCTTCTTTGGTGACATCAAACTCAAACCGACCGAACTGCCCATTGATCCTCGACTTGACGTCCATCGTGGTAAAGGCCACCTTTCTGATCAAAGGAGGCGCTTCATCAATCAGCTCCTTGAAGTGAAAGCGCATGGGGTCAAGAATCTTCTGCTCCTGGTCCCGTATTTCAAAATGGAGATGGGGCCCCGAACTGCCTCCGGTATTGCCTGAGGCGGCAAACACTTCGCCTTTCTTGTAGCTGAATTGGTTTCGTGCAGGAAAAAGCTCCACGTCGAAGCTTTCTTTGGCATACTGCTGTGCCCGCACCCATTCGGCCAGGGGCTTGCTAAACGACTTCAGGTGGCCATATACCGTGGTCAGCCCGTTGGGGTGAGTAAGGTACAGGGCATTGCCGTAGCCGCCAGTGCTGATCTTCACTCGGCTGATATAGCCATCGGCAGGCGCATACACTGGCAAGCCTTCTATGCCACTTGTGCGTATGTCAATTCCAGCGTGAAAATGAGTGCCCCTGATTTCACCCATGGTACCGGCCAGGTAGTTGCGATCTCCCGGCCTGATAGGGAACATCAGGTAGGCAGTGTCATATCCGTATTGGGCTATGGCCGTGTTTGCTGTTAGTAAAAGTAGAAGTGCTAGTTTATTTAACTTCAAAATCGAGTAGTACGTCACTTTCCAGGTATCCTTTCAGGTGATCTCCTATTTTGACAGGCCCAACTCCTTTCGGCGTTCCTGTGAAAATAATATCTCCTTTTTTAAGTGTAATGAATTTTGAAATGTAGGCTATAATGGCTTCTATAGAGTTGATCATCAGACCGGTATTCCCAACCTGAACTGGTTGACCATTGAGTTCCAGCTTGAAATTAATGTTTTTCATATCCGCAAACTTTTCCTTCGGAATAAATTTGGAAATCGGAGCTGATCCATTGAATCCCTTGGCAAGCGCCCATGGTAACCCTTTGGCTTTTGCTTTCTGCTGCAAATCCCGTGCCGTGAAGTCGATGCCCAGGCCTATGGCATCATAGTAAGTAGAGGCAAATTTCTCCTCAACACTTTTTCCTTCCTTGCAAATTCTGATAATGATCTCCAGCTCGTGGTGAATCTCTTTTGTGTAGTCAGGAAAATAGAACGGCTTGTTGTTCAGCAACAGCGCAGTGTCAGGTTTGGTGAAAATAACCGGCTCATCGGGGGTCTCGTTGTTGAGTTCTTTGATGTGCTCTACGTAGTTGCGACCGATACAAAGGATTTTCATAGTAGTGATGTTTGGTGCCAAAATATCTGATAGTCAGCGATTCCGCAACCTATCTTTGATCTGCGTGACTATTATTTGAGCAAAGGGCGATAATTTTCGAAAATTCCATTCGTTTTCAGTCAGATTCCGTTAAAGCTAAAAGTAACTCACCTAACACGCACACCGATTGGTATGTAAGCCGAGGGAACGTGCGAAAAAATCATTTCTATAGTATTATTTTTGCCAAATGAAGTTGTTTTGGAGCATTCCAAATCCGACTGGTTTTTGCGGTGTCGAAAGACTGGGGAATCTACTTTGGCAAGAAGCTTGTTAGCTTTCACAATAAATTAAAAACAAATGAAGAGGATAATAGCATTGTTAGGCATTGGTGCCACGTTGATTGTTTATAGCTGCTCAACGGTGGCGATCACAGGGAGGAAGCAGCTTGCGCTGGTGCCTGATTCAGAGCTCAACTCCATGAGTTTTACACAGTACGACCAGGTGCTCAGCGAATCCAAACTGTCCACCAACACGGCCCAGGTGAATCAGGTAAAGTCTGTTGGGTTGAAGATTCAAAAGGCAGTGGAGTCATACATGGCCACCAATGGCCTCAGCGATCAGTTGAAGGGCTACAAATGGGAATTCAACCTGATTCAGGACGATGAAACGGTGAACGCCTGGTGTATGCCTGGCGGGAAAGTTGCTTTCTACACGGCCATTATGCCAATATGCAAAACAGACGAAGGTGTAGCCGTGGTGATGGGGCACGAGATTGCTCATGCCATTGCCCGCCATGGCAATGAGCGGATGACGCAGGGCTTGATCCAGCAGTTTGGTGGTTTGGCACTGTCTTATGCGGTGAAAGATAAGCCGGCGGAAGCGCAGCAGCTGTTTATGACAGCCTATGGTGCAGGCACTACTGTTGGAGCAATGTTGCCATTCTCCCGCCTTCAGGAGTCGGAGGCCGACAAGATGGGCCTGATTTTCATGGCCATGGCCGGGTACAACCCCAACGAAGCACCAGCTTTCTGGGAAAGAATGGCTGCCAACAGCGGCGGCGGGGCACCTCCGGAGTTTTTGTCTACTCACCCTTCGCACAGCACCCGAATTGCCGATCTGAAAGCACAGATACCTGAGGCGATGAAGTATTATAAGAAGTAGGAAGAATTAAAGAGAGCAATGCGCTACAATTAAAGAGGTTACTATCTGCGGTACCGCAAATAGTAACCTCTTTAATTATGCCTCAGCAATTACTCATACCTCAAGGCATCCACCGGATTAGTCCGTGCTGCCCTGATCGAGTGGAAGCCGACCGTTACAATAGCGATCACCAGGGCCAGCAGCATAGCTGCCAGCGGCACCAGCACACTGATGTCGACATGAAAGGCAAAGTCGGTCAGCCACTGATCCATCAGGTACCAGGC
>TARA_R110001606_G_scaffold12369_1_pt1 | contig 72213 bp, 62 predicted proteins | sample TARA_R110001606 | Tara Oceans TARA_R110001606 (sample SAMEA4398315) | marine metagenome | biome: Polar Biome; feature: [SRF] surface water layer (ENVO:00010504); material: water (ENVO:00002006), including particulate matter (ENVO:01000060) such as... | depth 5 m
TAAATTTGGTCATATTATTTTCCCTGTTATTCAGATGAGGAGGAGGAGAGGGTGATCAAGAATTTTTCGGTTTCAAAGGTTTGATGTCGGTGCAGAGGATCAAAACCGACAAGACGGTCATGATCGCCAGTCCTGCGCCGACCGCAAAGGCCGGTGCATAGCTGTTGACCGTGATGACCGGGATCAGGAAGTTGAGCCCCACCACGGCAAGCTTGGCGGCGGTGCCGGCAAAGCCGGCAAGCGAAGCCACGGATTTTCCACTGTAGAAGTCGCTCGGCAAGGTCTGGATATTACCAACCGCCGTCTGGAAGCCGAACAGAATGGCCGCCATCAACAATACCGCGATCAAGGGCGATGCAGCGACAATTGTCAGCAACAACGACACCAGCATGATCAGTCCGCCCAGCGCGATCACCAATTTACGCGTCTTGTTGACGGTCCATCCCGATTTTATCAGCCGACCAGCAAGCAGCCCGCCAAACCATGCACCGAACATGGCGCCGACATAGGGAACCCAAGCATAGGTAGCGATTTCCTCCACGCCGAAACCATAAGTTTCAAACAAATATAGAGGCAACCAGCCGACAAACAGCCACCAGATAGGGTCGAGGAAAAAGGATGCCATTATAACGCCCCAGCTTTCCTTGCGCGAAAGAATTTCTCCCGAGTTCGGCGCATAGGTAGCCACCTCGTTGGTCTCGGCGTTTTTTTGTCCGGTCAGGATATATTGACGCTCGTCCTCTGTAAGCCAAGGATGGCTTTCGGGACCGGACTTGTAAATGATCAGCCATGGCACCAGCCACAGGAAGCCAAGCGCACCGACTGCGATAAAGGTCGCTTGCCAGCTGCCCAGGAAGACAAAAAGGATGCCGATGATCGGCGCCGAAATAATGCCACCGATCGCAGCACCGGAATTGAAAACGCCCTGGGCCAGCGCGCGCTCGTTGATCGGGAACCATTCGGCATTGGCCTTGGTGGCTCCCGGCCAGTTGCCGGCTTCGGACAGGCCAAGAAGACCGCGAAACACGGCAAAACTCATCAAGCCGGTCGCTGCAGCGTGCAACATCGTTGCCGCCGACCAGACGACAATCGACAATACAAATCCGAGACGCGTTCCGATCCAGTCAAATATCTTGCCAAACAGAGTCTGACCGAATGCATAAGCGAAGGTAAAGACGTTCAAAATGATGGCGTAGTCGGTTTTGGTGAGCCCTATGTCTTCCGAAATTTCCGGCCACAGGAAGCCCAGCGCACCGCGATCAATATAGTTGATAATGGTCGCCAACGCGACGAGACTGACAATGGCCCAGCGGAAATTGCCGACTTTTTTCACAGCGCTCACGATTTTTCTTCCCCCGTTGCCAAAAAGTCTTCCCGCACCGGATTGAATATATCGAGCAGAGAGCCCGCTTCGATGCAGCTGATTCCATGATCGGTATCGGGCGATATGATCACGCTGTCGCCGACGTCCAGCTCCTGTTCCTTGCCGTTCACCAGCGAGAGAAACCGGCCCGATTCAATGTAGCAGATCTGGCTATGGGGGTGCTGGTGCACATCACCGACGGAACCGGTATCAAACCACAGACGGCAGAGCATGAGGTCGGGGCCATAGCTCAATATCTGTCGCGTAATCCCCTGCCCGACGGTTTCTACGGGCACGTCTGAGGCGCGAACAAATGTCTCACTGCGATTTTTCGAAATTGCTGTCATCGCTTAGCCTTTCCTGCAGGCAGGTCGATGCGCGCTGCAAATCCGGTCCAGTTCACAATCTGCCCGCCAGCCTTCACCGAGTGTTTCTTGCTGGGGTCCGAATCATAGGAAATGGCGAGCGCGAATTTTGTCCCGTTCAATGTTTCCACAATGACGATATCCGCACCATTACTGCTTTCATGGCTCAGTGATTTTATCTGGCTGTCGCTGCCAACCGTCTGCTCGGCCGCTCCATCATATCGTCCGTGCGATTCCAGCATGCTGACAAAGGTCGCGTTTTGTGCGCCTTTGACCCGCTGGATTACAACCGGCTCCCGGCGCAGATTGAAATTGGGGTCATTGGCGCCGGTTTCCCCCAGGATCGTTTCAGCGTCCCGCTGTGGCAGAAAGCGATAGGTATAGAATCGCCCATCGAGCAGCGTTGTAACAAATCCATTCTGCCCCTGCGGCTTTCCGACCCCATCGACCCAGACATGCTGATAGCCGTTAGCCGTTCCCAGCACTGGTCGTGCCGCAACATGCGCCTCGGTTTCAAATCCGACCCGCATGATATGACCCTGATAATGTAGCGGCAAATCATATTGATGCGTGCCATCGGACTGAACCCGCATGATATCGAGTGCGAGAGGCGCAGACGCGCCATCGACCGACACCAGTGCCAGTGTCCGGGTGAAGCGGGTATCCGGATAGGCGCCCTCGATCATTGCAGAACTTATTTGCGCGCCTGCAGCATCCGAAAAATAAAGTTGTTGCGGTGCGATACTATCCGCGACCTTCACATCGCCGTCGAAATGGCTCTTTTCGTCCACGACCAATGTATTGTGGGCAACGCTCTGCTTCGCCCAGCTTTCATTCTCGGCCAGATAGCGGCCGCCATCCTTGGACTCGATATTCAGGAAACGCGCCGCACCATAGTCGCTGACAATCTCGTTGCCATTGTCATAATATTGCCAGCTGAGCTTGTCGAAATGGCCATGCCCCATGCCTTGCGAGCTGTTTTTGGCAACCAGCGCCTGACCGCTGACGCTATCCCCTTCACGAAGGATCGCAACCGCGCCCTGATTGCCTTCGGGTCCATCGCTTAGCAACAACGACTTGAAGGGAAAGGGCTTGGCCTTGCCCGCAGCCAGATCATCGGCGACCAGCTTGCCATCATCGGTGAGCACTGTCCGCCCTTGCCATTGCGCAATCGACAACAGCCCGGGATCGCGCGTCTTGCTATATGCGATGGCGACACCGTGATAGAGTTCATCGGTCTGCAGGCTTTTGTCCTTGATCGCGTCGTTGAACGGGAAAAAATAGCCATCATACGTTAACTGGATGGTGGTGCGCAGCGCCTTCAGCAATATGCCGTTGCGATGCTCAAAGATCCTGCGGGCCGGGTCGTTCTTTTCGATGACCCCGGCAAACACGACAAATGGCTTCAATGCGAAGCGTTGATAATAAGGCCCTTCGGTATAATAGCCGTCGGGAGAAAAGAGCAGTTCGCTCTGGCGCAAAAATCCGGTTTCACCACTCTTGTCCAGGCCGAGCAGAGCAATGTCGACCAGTTCCTTATCACCGAGAACATAGCCTGTCATGCCCACGCCAGCGGTAGCCCATGTGGCATGGTTATGGATCTTGCTGAACGTGACTGCCGACCCCGTGGAAAGGAAGGCCGCTGCCTTGCGGAACAGATTATCGTCAATATTCTTGCGGTCAGCCTCTGACAGATTGCCGCGGATGGCTTCATAGCCTTGGATTCCGTGTACCATCCACATCGCGTCGTTCAGGACCTGCCAGAAAATCCGGCCGGAACTCTGGCTATTTTTGCGCGCCGGGTGTTCATCCAGAGTAGGATATAGGTCGGCATAAGCCAGCAGAAGGTCACGGACGTAATCGGCATATTTCTGCTCGCCGGTTATCCGGTAAAGCTGGCCGCCTTCGTAGATTGCCTTATAATTGCGCTTGTGCTGTTCGTGGGTGTAACCGCCGCCGGGATCTTTCGGGACGGGAACGACAGCCCCTGCAACCATCATATGGTCGACAAAGGAACGGGCGCGATCCAGTTCGCTTTTGAATAAAGGCGCATATTGCTGTACCGCCGCGACAGATCCGGTCGGGGAGGATTCGACCGGCCCGGCCACGGCGGTAGAAGACGCAGCACCCCATAATGCGACCGCCAGGATGTTACCCCTCATGGTTTTGCTGCGCCTTCAAATTGATTGCCGACAAGTACGGCCCGATGCTTACCTTGGTAATCCAGCTCCTCAAGAATGGGTGCGGCCATGTTTTTCGACATATTGTCGGATATCCGGCTTTGCGGACGACCGACGGTGTGGACAATCTTGATCGGTGCCGCGTCAGAAAAGACATTGTTGCTGATATCGCTATGCTGGACCCCGTGCAGCACCATGGATGATCCCGTGACGTTGTTGCCGTCGCGTCCGACGTTCATGAAGCTGGAACCGGTCAGGGAAAAATGCGGACCAAATGTACTTTCGTCCCGACCGCCGCGGTAGATATTGAAAACCGCGCCGCCAATATCTTTAAAACTGGAACCCGATATCTCGGCATATTCGACATTATACTGGCCGTAATCCTCGGTCTCGGACGCTGCCTGCAAGACGGAACCGGAGATGTTGATGAACTTGCTGTTTTTGATACTGACGCGATCCGCAAACGAACTCTTGCCCAGCGCTATAAAATGAAAAGATTTGTTCACATCCAGATTCGCCACAGAGACGCTATCGAGCTCAATCAGGAAGTTCGACTGGATCGGATAGATCGTAGTACGGATGACCGCATTGCCAACGGAATCCGGGGCCAGTTCACCGTCAATGACAAGATTGCTCAGGCGCAGGCTTCCGCCTTGCTTCATTTCGAATAGCGAAGGACGGGCGAAACTGATTTTTGCCACAGCATCTTTCGCGCCTTCGATCGAAATGGCCTTGTCCAGCGAAAGAACCTTGTTCACCAGATAGTCTCCGGTGCTCAAAATCAGACGATCGCCGTCGGAAGTTGCGGCAAATGCTTCGGTCAGCGTGTCTTCGCCGGGCTGCACCGACATGGCCCTGCCCGTTCCAAAACGATCGCCTGTCAGCGGCTTGGGATACCAGCTAACACCGACCTGATCGCGCATAACGGGAACAAGATCACGAGACACGCCAACGGCGGAACCTTCGGGATAGAGCAGACCATTTTCAGCGCGGGCCAGTACCAATTGGCCTTCAGCAATCCCAGCCACCGGTTTATCAATCTTGCCGCTAACCAACATGTTCCCGGAAAACGCAATCCCGCTAATATCATCCTGAATTTTGAGAAACGGTCCGGAGGCAGTTCCGCCGAGCAGATTATTCCGAAAGCGGCTATTTACGGGTGCAGCGGAGCGTTCCGCATCGGCACCCGCAGCGAATGTAATGCGACTGCTGTCAACGACGCTGTTATTTTCGATTACTGCGTTGTCGACCTGAACATAGCGGTTCACCGGCGAATTGGGTACACCATTCATTACGGTCAGCGCGCTGGCAAATCCTGTTCCGCGCAAGCCTTCCAGATAATTATTGCGGATCGTCTGGTCGCGATTGATCACGCGGATACCGCCGGTGTGATCCTTGCCATTTCCCATGAACACGTTGTTCTCGACGAGATTGCCATCTCCGTGCCGCAGCGTCAGGGTTCCGCTTGATTCAAAGAACATATTGCCCCGATAAATATTTCTACCGGATTTCGAGGAAATAATCTCGACCTCGCCATCGCAGCGGTCGAAATAATTATTCTCAACCAGCGTGTGGGAATCGAACATTGAATATTTGCTGGTTCCGATCCGCAGCGTTTCACCGCCATTGGAGCCCAGCACGGGGCGCGGTCCGAAATAATTATGGTCGATACGGTGGCCATTTTCCTGACTGCCCTTGCTGTCCAGACGAACTGCCAGAGTCACGCCCTTGTTGGTCTTGCCAACGAGATGGTTGTGATCAAAACGATTGTTCTTGCCATACATGCCGACCCAATAATCGGAATCATATCGATCGGGCTTGCTGAACCCATCGATCACCACCTCCGTAACACGGCTGTTCCGGGCGAGATCGTCTTTTGATCGGCGAAAGGATATGACTTCACCGGTAGGACTATACCCATTTAGGAACACCAGCCCGGTAACCAGTATATATTCACCACCGATGCGCAAATTTGACTGGCCGGTCAGAACCACCTTGCCGGGATCCTCGGATATCAGCGTGATCGGCTTGGTTTTTGTGCCCTTGCCTGAAATCTTGATTTCAAAGTCATGCCACCTGCCGTTGGCCAGGATGATGACGTCACCAGCTACAAGCTTCTTTGCTGCCTGGTTATATTCATCAATATTTTTTACAAAATACTGTTCGGCATGCGCAGGAACCGCGAGCAGCCAAATAGCTAAAATTGCAAGGCAACGCCTTGTCCACATCTTTCGTCACCCTCTCATTTTCCTTGTTGAGTCGGATTACCAGACGAATTTCAGTGAGTCAACCAATTGGCATTACCAAAATGGAATTACTGTACATACCAATTGGTATTGAAGAATTTAAAGAGTGATGACCGTCACCCGATCTTGGCGGGCGACAAAAAGCGTTCCCGGCTTTCATTGGCGCGTTGCTGCACTTCTTCTAGCGCCCGCTTTTCGGTCTCGTTCAGCATCGCCTCGATCAGTCGGCGGAAATGGCGCCGCATTGCCTCCCTCGCCGCCAGTGGATTGCGTGCCGCGAGCGCATCATAAATTTCCTGATGTTCGGTTGTTCTTGTGCTGTTATCCACTTCACAAACGGAATCATAAGCCGCCTTCACATCGGGCAACTCTTCCCGCATCCGCCAAAGAGTCTTTATCGTATGGACAATGGCAGCATTGCCGGATGCTTCGGCAATAGTGATATGAAATTGCTGATCGGCTTCAGTGGAAACGGCATCATCAGTGGAACCCATTTCCTTTGTGAGGTTTTCCAGTTTGGCAATATCCTGATCAGAAATATTTTGCGCCGCCAGCGCAGCCGCTTCAGATTCGAACAAAGAGCGGGCTTCGGTCAGCTCAAACGCGCTGACATCGGGCAATTGATTGTCGTCCCCGGGTTGCTTTTCGCAAACATATACACCGGAACCGGTCTTGATCTCGATCCGGCCAATCGCCTGCAGCGCAATCTCAGCTTCGCGAATAGTAACCCGGCTGACGCCAAAACGCTCTGCCAGTTCCCGTTCACCGGGAAGTCGCGCACCAGCCGGAAATACACCCTCTTTGATGAGATCAGTAATCTGCTCGGCTACACTATGGAAAAGTCGCTTTTCGCCCATTTTCTGTGATTATCCCGTTGATAAATTGAAACTTCGACCCTGCCCTTTCTTCTAGCGTATCTGCATACCAATTGTCTACTCCAGCGGTAAAGCGGCTGCTCCAGCAAAGTGGCGCAGCGGATTCAAGCTCCCGCTGCGCCACCCCCCTGTTGGAGCCTAGAATTTGAACTGCACACCGGCAAAATAGCGAGGCCCATAAACCTGGATCGCTCCGAAATCATCCGGCGCTCCGCGATAGTTGGTCCGCGGTTCGTTGAACAGGTTGATCCCTTCGATCGTGAACTTGACATTATTGTTCAGCCGGAAAGAAGCGCGAGCTTCGAACACTTCAACATCGTCAACATAACGGACGCGACCCGGCGTCGCGACAAATTGCTGGAAGTAATTGCTGCGATATTTGTAAACGCCCTGGAAATCAAACGGGCCGATTTCATAATACACCTGCGCTGCCAGCACATGTTTCGAAAATCCGAAAAGGTTCGAAGGGACAATCAGGCCGTTGCTGACCGTCGTGCCACTCGCGGTAGGAGACGAAATTGCGCCCAAAGTGTCGTCTTCAAATTCAAAATTTGAGTCGGCATAATTATAGCTAATCTTGAAACCGAGACCATCCAGCGGTTTGGGAAGATAGCTGAGACGATGCGCAGCAGTCACTTCAACGCCATAAATTCGGCTGGTGTCATCACTTGTGGCAACCGATGTTGTGAAGAGATCGACATCTTGATTGTTGATATTGAAGGTTTCGGTAAACCCGATCGCGTCAAATCCGCCGTCAAAACTCTTGTAATAGGCATTGAACGCCAGGATCGTATCCTCGTTGGGATACCATTCGAGACCGATGTCGAAATTCCAAGAGAGCAACGGCTCAGTCAGCGGATTGCCGGTTGCGCTTACGTTGTTGAAACCTCCCGCAATGGCATCAGCCGGAGTAGCGAACTCGTCATCATCATTGAAGCTGAAGACCCGGCCATCTCCCAAAGCGGACGGATCAGGGCGCGACAGGGACCGATAGACAGCGAAACGACCCAATAGATTGGGCTGGAATTCCGCCACGACGTTCACACTGGGCAAAAACTCGGTGTAAGAATTTTTCGTCTGCCGCCGGATCAGGTTGGTAGTATCCTCGACGAGTACAAATCCGGCGGTACCGTCACCATCGGCATCGTCGAGGACGACATTGAAATCCGAACGAAAGCCGGTGGAATTCACCATTGTTTTCACCATCCGCACGCCGGCGTTTCCGCGGATTGGTGTATCGCCCAGTTCACCGTCGAAATTCGCCTGAATATATGCGGCCCAACTGCGCTCGGTTACATCGGTATTTTGCGCCGAATCAAAATTCCCCGATGGATAGATCGGCACGCCGTCTTCATCAAATTGCAGACCCGATGGATCTTCGCGCTCCAGAACCTGTGCTATGCAGAGGGCGTCGAAGGTTGCGAAGCTGTTATATGTACCAATAACATTTCCAGCAGAATCGACATTGGTAATAAGCGGGTTTCCACCGGAGATCGAAGACAGGAATCCGCTTTCCGGAAAGCTCGTCCGGCATTCCCGGTTTGCTACGGCCAGGGCACCGGTACCGTCAGTGTCGTCGTAGGAATTTTCAAAGCGGCTAGCTCCCAGCGCACCAGGTACGTCTCGATACCTGAGCTGCTGATAACGGGCTCCCGCCTGAAGCGTTTTCAGAAATCCGTCCATTTCATATTCGACATCACCGCGGAATGCCCAGACGCTATTGAAACGGTCCTGCTCCAGATCGGCGCGCAAACGCGGATCATTGGCGAACAAGTCGTGGTTGGTGACGTCGAAATTCTGGGTGATGAAATTCAGCCCCTGCGAACCGTTCTGCAGAATCTGGACAGCCGTTTCAACCCTGTCATTGGTCGAGCTGCCATCGCTTTCAAAGGCATCTGGCCAAGCGGCGGCGCCGGTTATATCTTCATTATCTTCGGTACGAAAGCGGATCTGGACCGCCTCTTCGACGCGCTGGGTCCTCGAATAGGATCCATCCAGCGAAATCTTCACACGATCGCTGACCTGCGCATCGAGCGACAGCCCGCCACCATAATATTCCTCATCGCGCTCGAGATATTCACTGACCGCTTCGATCCGCTGCTCATTGGTGAATTGCCGCAAGGCCCCGGATTCCGTGTAGATCAGCGGATAGCCCGGGATTGCATTGGCATCGCCGAGGCCGTCAATCCGGCGGCCTTCGGCAAAGTTGAGATCGCTACGCTGCTCTCGGTAAAGGCGCTTGGAATATTGGAAATCCGCGTTGATATCGACATCGGGGCTCGGCTTGAATTGCAGGGCACCAAAAAAGGAATCGCGGGTATCATCGGTAATATTGGACCGGAACGCATAGCTGTTCCGGGCGATTACAAAATCGTCGGTGACACTGCCATCACGCAAACCGTCGATTGTACCGCCACTGGTATCACAGTTGCCATCATCAAACACGCCATCGCTGGTGGTGGTTGGATCGACCACGCAGGCCCGAATGGTGTTGGAGACATTTGCCTCCTGCTCGGGATTGGTCGTTTTATTACGCGAATATCCGAGCGAGATACCAAGCTCGGCATCACCCAGCTGGAACTGGTCGACATAGCTGCCGGTGATACGATATCCGAATTTCTGGAACCGCTGGTCTGCATCGATATCGAGATTGTCCGGATTGGCATTCAGTTTGAAATTACCCTGAAACCTCCGCTTGCCGTAATCGAGCGGCTTGATGGACTCGAGGGCAATCTGGCCGGCCACGCCCCCTTCGATATAACTGGCAGCCTGGGTCTTGTAGATACCGATTTTGCTGAACAATTCTGAAGGAAACTGGCTGAAATTGACCGAACGGTCGCCGCTGCCATTGGAAGCGATGCGACCGTTGATCACGGTAGAACCCAGGAAGGGGCCAAGACCACGGATCGAAATTTCGGTAGCGCCGCCCTGCTCCCGGTGGGAAGCCGCGCCGGTCAGCGTTTCCAGCGCCTCGCCAATTGAAAGCGCCGGTATGTCGCCGATCTCCTCAGCCGAAAGCGCATCGAAGACTTCCGTCGATTCCCGCTTGGCGTCAATAGAATCCTGAATGGTTGCGCGAATACCGGTGACGACAATCGCACCTTCGTCCGTCTGGGTTGATTGCGCCCATGACGGTGTAGCGATCATTGTCATCGCCGTACCTGCTAAAAGTGCTGTTGAAAAACGCCGCCGCGATCCATTGTCGCGTGCAAAATCAGCCGCCTGTTTCATAAAATCCCCTCTGTTTTGTCTTTATATTTTTCTGGTAAGCTGCATTTTGCCTACCTGTATGTCAATCCCTAAGACATACCAATTTGATTCTTAGAGCTATACCAATGCCGTATTCGAAGGATCTTTTCGTTCAGATTGGCGCGGCAGGAACTGGTTCCCACCGCGCTCTGATCCCGTTGGGGCGGGAAACGCCTCGATCATAAGCTCGCACTAATCCAGCGTGCCGGTTACCGACAGCAAACCAAACTCCGTTGGTTCAGATCGCGCGCCGGAAATCTTGCCTCGATGCTTCAGGCGTAATCATTGGTGCGATCGCCCGCATCTAGAACTTGATGCTGGCACCAAAGGTCAGCCTCCGGTCTGGCAAGCCCTCGAAGCAAAGCAGCGCGCCATCATTCACACAATATTGCTTGATCTTGGACTTGGTCAGATTAACGCCTTCGATGCCGATGTTGATATTCTCGGTCAGGTCATAGGTGATACTGCCGTTCAATTGTCCGCGCGCTGCGGTGGTGACCGGGAAGCCAATCGTGCTACCCTGGGTCGCGCCGCCTGCAGTATCGAGCGTACGGAACGCATCACGCCAAGTGTAGCGCGCACGGGCTGACAATCCATATTTCTCATAGAAGAGCGTGACATTATACGCATGCGGTGAAAAATCGAGCAAGCCCTGGACCGCTGTAAAGGGACCGGTAAGACCGCTGCTCGATTCTAGAATTGCCGTCCCGCGACTATCCCCATCAGATGAGTCGGTAGCCTGCCCCCCGCTGAACTTCTGATAGGTATAGTTTGCAGCTAGGCCGAACCCGGATGCAAAACCGAGACTGTCTTCAAAGGCCGACAGATCATATTGAAATGCAACTTCAACGCCTGTCTGCTTCGTTACACCAGGGTCGTTTATCGTTGTCGAGACTGGAACACATAGCCCATCGCCAGGAACACTGGAAAACACGTTGCGATCTGCAATCGGATTAAATATCCCGCCACCTTCACAGGGAGCGGTGATATCCTTGAACCCGGTCACCGGATCTACAAATGGTGCCGTTTCGAGCGTTACGAAAAGGTTGGTACGTCGCTTGTGGAATAATGCGACGCTTATCACTGCTGCAGGAGCGAAATAGTAGCTAAGCGAAGCATCGTAAGATGTCACCTTTTCCGGAACCAAAGCCGGGTTACCAATTTCAACCGCGGTGTTCGGACCGGTTGTAAATCGAACTGATGTTTTCAATTTGTCAAAATCGGGCCGGTTGATATCCTGACCATAGCTTGCCCGGAGCACAATATCATCGGTCAGTTCAGCCGCCAGATTGACCCGGGGCAACAGGAAACGATATTTACCCGGCGTACTGGTCTGGTTAATTATATTGCCGTTCGCGTCAACATTGTTACCGATCGAATTAACCATTGAATCGACATAGCGCAGGCCAGCATTCCCGCTTAACCGGCCCAGTTCAAAATTAAGCTGGCCGTAAACGGCGTGGGTTTTCTCGGTGATCCTGTAAAATGACGCAGGATTAAAGCTGGGGTCAGCCAAAACTCGCGCACCCGGCTCGGCCAGCAACGCAGCCTGCAAGGTCGCCAGTGTTCCGGCTTGATCGGAATAGGCCAACTTTGGGTCGATAATCAGGAAATCGCCGAAAAACAGCGATCTTCCATCGGCTTTGCCAAAGCTCGAGGGCCCGGCAACCAGAAGCTGTGAAAATGCCGATCCATTTGGACTGTCGGCCAATGCAGACAGTCCTATACTGGACGTAACTTCGTTAAACTCCGTCGACCGGTCGTTATACCGATAACCCCAGTTGAAGGATGTCAGGAAACCCGTCAAATCCTCAAGATCGAGCTCAAAGTCCATTCGCCCCGTATATTCGACATTCCTGTTGGTGTTGTCACTGACAGACACGGCATCCAGAACGACATTATTTGGATCCAGGAGTTGCGCAATCGTAGGCGCAAATGGCGAACTGCTATCGATGCCAAACGCCAAAGATCCGCCCGATAGATCATAAGCGAACGGAGTGCCGTTATCATTCGCAGTGCCGGTAAGCGGTGCATTCGGGTTAATGAAGTTCAACGTTGTGCTAAGATCGGGGCTGCGCGAACTAGCGAGCGTGCGGGAACCTTCAATCCGCGCCTTGAATCTTCCGCTTTCCCATTCTCCACCAGCCCGCAACAGATTGCTCTCGGTCAGGCGCGCGCCGGTATCGCTTGAGAAACGCAAATTGGGTTCATTCGGGACATTCGGCTGAAGCGTACCGGTTTCTGCTGCCTGAATGCTGCCTAGATCGACGCCACCGAGAGAACCGAAATCGACCGTTTCAAACGTATCCGGGACATTGGTGTTGCGTACAGAGCTTACACCTGAGCCTTGAATTCTGGTGCTCTGCTGCTTGCGTGTTTGCTTGTTGTAAAAGCCATCAACATATAATTTCAGATTGTCCGACGGTGCCCATTCGAGCGAACCGGCGAAATTATATGTCTCATAATTAAAAATCTCCAGCTCCTGGTTCAAGAACTGAATACCAAGATAATCGAAGTCCGGTCCCGGTGCACCCGCTGCAGTAACGCTGCTGCCTTGGGGAATCAGAGTATCCCGATCAACTCGGGGCCGAGAGGAAGATGCGTCTTGCTTGGCATAGCTTCCGCTCAGCACAATGCCGATCTCGCCCGCGCCGGTTTGCCAGTTTTTACCGAAGCTTCCCGATATCCGGGGCTGAATGCTATCCGACTGCTCACTATATTCACCCTGAGCGCGAAATGCGATGAGCGTATCCCTCAGATCAAGAGGCCGGATCGTGCGCAGATTGATAGTGCCGCCGACCGATCCTTCGGTCGTCATTGCTGTTGGCGCTTTGATGACTTCGAGCGAAGAGATAATCGCCGCATTGATGTCTTCGAAGTTGATGCCGCTGCGGCCTGAACCGGAACCGACGGTACCAACGCCATTTATTTCAATGCGGTTATCGTTGGATCCACGGATTTGAACTCCGGTCCCGACACCAGCGTCTCTGGTGATCTGGACACCCGTGATATTTTCAAGGACCTCGGCAAGATTCTGATCGGGCAACTTGCCGATATCTTCTGCCTGGATGACTTCGACGAGACTATCCGCATTGCGTTTTTCGTCGAGAGCCTTTGCGAGAGAGCCCCTTATACCGGAAACTATGATCACGCCTTCAGTTGATTGCTCGTCTTCAGCTTCTTGAGCGAAAGCTGGCGCTGCCACGATAGTCATCGCCGTACCTGCTAATAGCGCTGTCGATAATTGCCGCCGGAGGCCTGTGGTGGACGCAGAAATACTTGCCTTTTTCATCGAATCTTCTCCCTGGTATTTTTATATTTGAAGGGAAAATGCCTTGGTCTACTCTATTTGTCAACCTATATAGTATACCTCTTTAAATTTTTTTGTCCTACCAATCTGGTATACCTACATTGACTAGGGTAACTGGCCGGAGAACAATCGCCATAGCGTGGATATCAGCCAAACATATCGCTCGATGCTTGTCGGCATTTCTCTTTTGGGAGAGCGATGCCGCGCGGATTGTGGAGAAGATACGATGAGCGTGTAGTGCGGGCGACACTGACCTGACCGACCATATATACGGCCTCGACTGCCTGCCATGGAGGGGCTCGTTGCAGGCAGCTACACAACAGGAAAGCTCGCTACTCAATTTATATCCACAATTAGTCCCTATCAATCCGGATTGGATGGATCGATAAGCAATCAATGACACTAAAATTATTTCACAAATTGTTTCTGTTGGTAGCAGTTACCGCGCTTGTTGCCTCTTTGGCGATGGCGACGGTGATGGCATGGAATCTCAACCGTGGCTTTGCCGACTATCTCGAGGCGCGGGATGCAGAAACGATTGATGCCTATGTCAGCCTGATCTCGCAAAAACTGGAAGAACAGGGCGGGGTTGCCGCACTGAAAACGGGCAAGGTCACCCTGGAAAGCCTGCATGGCGACCTGGTACGGGAAAGTTTCATTGCAGATTTTGGCGCCGGCAGACGCCGGCCGGACCGGCCGATCCGTCCGTTTCCACGCGATGTAATGGATCACCCCCCACCGCCACCTCGAAATGGTGGGCCGCCCGCTTTCATAGCGCCCCGATTGCTGCTTTTCGATGCAAGCGGTGAACAGATCGCCGGCCCGCCACCGCCTTTGGCAGATGGGCCAAAAATGACCGCACGTGTGATCAGTTTGAATGGCCAAACTATTGGCACAGCAAAGATCATTCCGCATGCCCCTACGCCCGGCGGCGTAGATGCGCGTTTCCTGCGCAGTCAATATATCAACGCAGCGCTGCTGGTGGTTGCGCTGATGATATTTGCGGCACTGGCGGCATGGGGTTTCGCCCGGGCCGGAACCAGACGGCTGGCCAATATGGAAGCTGCCACCAAAGAGATTGCCCATGGTAATTTTGCCGTTCGCACCGACGCTGCGGGCGCCGATGAAATTTCGACCATGAGTCAGAATATCAACCAGATGGCGGAAAGTCTTGCACGTGCGGACCAGGCGCGGCGCGGGTGGTTGGCCGAAATCGGGCACGAACTGAGAACTCCGCTGACCGTACTGTCGGGCGAACTGGAAGCGCTGAAAGACGGCATAAGGCCACTTGATCAGGACGCGATCAGTTCGTTGCAGGAAGAGACGGGCCGGCTCGGGGACCTTATCGAGGACCTGCACTTCATGGCTGTTTCCGACCTTACAGATGCGCCGCACAAGTTCACTCCGGTTGATGCGGTAAAGCTGGTTGGTGATGTGACCGAGCGGTTCCGGCCGCTGCTGACGAAAGCAGGGTTGAAGCTCGATGTCGATCTGGGCAGCAAAGCTACGCTTGCGGTTGTATGGGATGGCAAGAGGATCGAACAGCTATTGGGCAATTTGCTGACCAACGCCCTTCGCTATACCGATGCGCCGGGGATCGTGCGGGTAAGCCTTGAAAGCGCAAGGGATCGTATCATCATTTCAGTGGAGGACAGCGCTCCCGGAGTTCCGGTTGATGCCTTGCCCCGACTGTTCGAACCGCTGTTTCGAGTCGATGAAGCCCGGGACAGATCATCGGGCGGCAGTGGTCTTGGGCTGGCTGTCTGCAGGACAATTGTCGAAGCCCATGGCGGCCGGATTTCCGCGAAAGATTCAAATTTGGGGGGCCTATTGATTGAACTGAACCTGCCACAGGAGACCAGCCGAGCATGATCAAGAACCGCACTATCTTCATCGTCGAGGATGATCACAAGATCGCCGCGATATTGTCCGACTATTTTTGCAGTGCGGGCCACCATCCGCAAATATTTGCGGATGGTCGTTCGGTCGTCTCTTCGGTACGATCATCACCGCCGAGCGCGATCATATTAGATCTCATGCTGCCGGCCTCTGATGGCATGACGATTTGCCGGGAATTGCGAAAATTCAGCGCGGTGCCGATTCTGATGCTGACCGCGCGGACCGACGAAGTGGACAAGCTGCAGGGCTTGACTGACGGTGCAGACGATTATGTCACAAAACCGTTTAGCGCGCGAGAAGTGGTCACCCGGGCGAATGCTTTGATCCGTAGATATGAAGGCCGGGTCACCAGTGATCCGGCTGCCAGTAAATATCTGGTAGACGATGCAGGGCAGCGGATCGCTTGGCGCGGAACCTGGCTGAAGCTATCGGCATCCGAATATCATATATTATCGACGATGATACAGCACGCGGGCCGGGTGTTTTCGCGCGATCAGCTGCTCGACAAGATCGGCGAGCAGTCTCTGGAATCCGGCGACCGCGCGATTGACAGCCACATCAAGAATATCCGTCGGAAACTGGCAATCGTTGATCCTGAGTCGAGCTGCATTGCCGCCGTCTACGGCTCTGGCTATCGCTTCGACGCCGAGTAACGGCGAGAGTCGATCAGGTCATTCTCCACCCGGGTTTGGTGGGCGTCTGCCCCCACCCGGTGGCGGACCGCCCCCACCCGGCGGGCCTTGCCTGACAGTCGCATCGCAGCTGTCGCCACTACCCTCGAAAGAGCATCCCTGCTGACCGGTCAAACACCCCAGTATCTGGTTCGATCCCGCTGCGCCGGCGTGATAATGATAACCATATTCTGCTGTGCTGTGCCCCTGGCAACTATCGAGCTTCGCGGGCATTTCACCATTGCTGAGCTTATGCGTGAGAATCTTGTAACCATCCATCGCCAGCCCGATGACCGGCGCATCGCTCTTGTCCGTGGCCTTGGACGATTTGTCGACGAGGCAATCGGTCACTGCGTGATAATGATAGCCGACGTGCAAATTGACATGACCACCGCAATCATCAAACGGGGCTAGCGTATGCGCGCCCAAAATGGCGTCCACGGGAGCCGGTCCATCCAGCCGGATGCCATTAATGGCAACACCCGCGCCACCCTGAGCTCGTGAGCTTGATTTTGAGGCAAGCGGTATGACAGGAATGACATAAGTCATGCTGCTCTCGGCGGGCATGTAGTCCAGCTGGCACTCGACACAATGATTCTGATATTTTTCGTCCACGTCCGGTCTTGCGGCAGCCGCGCATTTTTCCTTGGTATCCGTGACGTTGATCTTGCCAGTAGCAGAATCGAATATCTGCCACTCGTCATCCTGATAAAAGTCGCTCAGATTCTGCAAAAATTTCCCGTCAGCGTCATATATTTTTCCTTCATCCAGCCAGATCCCCGACTTTTCCTTATCATCGCTGATATTGCGCGGGCACCAGGGTCCGGGCGTATAACCACCGGGGGTCGGCTTCACTGTGATGGAAAAACAGGTGGTTTTGGTCCCTTCGGACAAGGTACAATCGACGAGAGACGGAGTACCGATAATATTGGCCTGTTCGAAAAATGTTGCAGCCTCCTGCAAGTAATTTTCGCGCTCGGCGGGAGAAAGCGTCTCGAGATCGATCGCGGCCCTATCGGTCGGTGCTGCAGGACTGGCCCCGCACGATGCCAGCAATAACGACATCGACAATAGCAATGTTCTCTTGATCATTTTTTGCCCCTGACTTTTAACGGTCGCGTTTGAAGTACCCTGATTCCTCCAATCACGGTTTCATACCAGTTCCGTCTGCCGTAAAAACAGTATCATGCCAACAGCCAGTGCGACGATTGATGCCAGCTTCGGTATATAATGGGTCCAATCGCCCGCACCGGCCTTGCGGAAAACGAGGATGATCAACAACACCCCGGCGAGAAAAATAAACTGGCCAATCTCAATGCCTACGTTGAATCCCGCCAGCGTGGCAACAAGACTGCTCGTGCCCGAGAGCATCGAACCAATAGCAGAAGCGAAACCAAATCCGTGGATCAGTCCACAAGCGAATACGATGGATATTCTTCTCCAACCAATATTGGCCCGATCATTGGGGCCATATTTCAAATTCAGTGCGGCCATCAACACGATACTGGCAGCGATAGCCGGTTCAACAATGGTTGCGGGTATCGAGAATATCCCGAGTGCGGAAAGCGTCAGCGTAATACTATGCGCGATGGTAAAGCTCGTCACGACACCCAGCCAGTAACGCCAGCCGGCACCGGCGATGATGACCGTGAGAAGAAACAACAGATGGTCCAAGCCACCCAATATATGTTCAATGCCCAACCGGACAAAATCACCAAAAACCGCTAACGCCCCTCTGAAGAATTCATGTTGGCCGTTGCTTGCGGTGAGTATCACAACTTCCTGGTCCTCACCCAGAGTGGCACGCATCGTCATTTGATCTTCGCCATCGGCGGTCCCGAAAAGATCAGTTATAATTTTCGGATTCTGCGGAGGCTCGTCGAATTGAACCCGGTGTAATATGACCACATAGTCACTGTCCAACGTGTCGCCGTCGGTTTGCGGCGGGACAACCCAGACCATCAGCCCTTTGCCAGGCTTTCCATCATTTGTGACGGTAAATCGGGTGGTAAATTGACGCTCTATATCTCTGCTGTGGCTCTGGATTTCCCCGGCAGATAGCATCCCGTCCTTGTCATCATCGACATTCACCAACGCCGAGACCGGAACCGACACGACAAAATTGGCGCTATCCTCGACAATTTTCATTGTCGCATTTTGCTTGGGCAACAGATGCGCCTGCGCCGTGCCAGCCGCCAGTAACAGCCAGAATAAAACAATCAGCCGGAATTTCATCACTCTAGCTGTGCGGCGGCGGACGTCCGCCGCCACCCTTGGGCCGACTGCCGCCGCGCCTCTCACCACCCTGACCGGCACCGCCTCGCGGCATTGTCGGCTGGCTATCAATTGAGCCCTTCACACAACGCTGGATATAGGGATAAGCGTCGGTAGCGTAATAATGATAAATGCCCTGGGGGAATTCGGGCGTGGAACCAAAGCGGCCGTTGCATTGATCCAGATCGCCCAACCCTTCGACATATTCCCAATCCTGCATGAAAGTGCCCATCGACACCAACTCTATCGACGGCCGCCCGGTATCAGGGGACTGCTTCAACCGGTAGCTGGGTCGCATGAGTTTGAGTGCTCCCAGCATTATTCCGGGCTTGGGATAACCATAGCGCGCATAAACAGGAAAACCGTCGGCGGCCCAGCCGATCATGGCCATCTGCTTCCCGGCTTTCGCCTGCGCCGAAAGCATGCCGTCCGGTACACCGTGATAATGATAGGCGCCCGTCGGCTGTACATGGGCATGGTTGGCATCTTCACCGAAATCAAACAGGTCCTGACCCAGTGCCTCAATGTTCCACCGACCGCCTGAACCGGGACCAAGCGGGCATTGTGCGGAATCGGTAATATCGTCTTTGCAGCTGCCGCCGGTTCCCGGATCAAACTTGATGCCATTGAGCCCCATCACCGGTTCTTTGACGCGCCCGCCGGGTCCGGAATACACGACCGGCGAAGTGGTCACGGTAAAACGAACGGTTTGCTCCGAAATCATATTCGGGTTTGCTGGGTTGGGAAATTGTCCGATCGAGTGATCCGGGACACCATTGGCTGTCAGCGTCCGTTGTCCACGGTCGCAAGACCATTGGGCCTTGCTGGTCAAACCAGCCTGATTGTTCGGAGTATCGACGGCATAGCTGCACAAAATTCCCATCGTGTAGGCTTCCGTGGCGGATATCTTTGAGCCACTGTTGGACTCGCCCATGGGAGGGCCGCCGGCACCACCCCGGCCTCCTCCCGCCGGGACACAGGCAAGTTGACGCCCTTCGGGTGCGCGGCAAGTGCCGGATGTCGAGCCACCGTCTTTGTCGCTCACGCTGCAGCTCTCGTCCGCCTTTTTTGCCACACAGGCCTTTAGCATCGCCTCCGTTGGTTTTTGACCGTCGCCGGGCGGCCCCCGATCCGGCCCGCGCTGCGCATTTATCTGCGTCGCTCCAAAAATGGCAAGCGCCGTGGCTGCGCCTAAAACTGCTGTGCCGAGCGCTGCCTGCCTGTTCTTTGTCATTGACCGCCGCGCTCCGCTCCGCCCGCAGGCTTGCCTGCGGGGCGGCACGCCAGTGGCCGGCCAGCCGGTGCAAAACAGTTGCCGGCGACGGCCTTGCCATCCGGGCCTTCCGCAGAGCAGGCATCATCGGCCTTCTTGGCGGTACAGGCCTTTAACATCGCCTCAGTCGGTTTTTTGCCGCCACCGGGAGGTCCGCGATCCGCTCCTCCCTGCGCGTTAATTTGGGTCGCTCCAAAAAGGGCGAGCGCTGCCGCTGTGGCAATACATGCTGTGCCGAAGACTGTCTGTTTTACGTGTTTCATATTAGCTGATATTCCCTTTGAGACAGCGGCTCATGTACGGATAGCTGTCAGTTGCCATATAATAATAGATGCCGTCCGGAAACTCCGGTGTCACACCGGTGCGGCCATTGCAGTCATCAAGGTCACCGGAACCGGTTGAAAATGTCCAGTCAGACAGAAACGCGCCAAGCGGAACAAGACTCGTCGATGGACGCCCTGAATCCGCGACGGTGTCCTTGATATAACTTCCCGTACAGACCTTTAATGCACTCGTGGCATCCATAGCGCTGGAATAACAGTAGCGGCCATAAACCGGATATCCGTCACCGGCCCAGCCGATCAGCACCATTTTCTTGTTGCTGTCTGATGCTCCTGCATTGGTCAAAATACCTTCCGGCATTCCGTGATAGTGGTAGACACCGCCCGGTTGAACATGAGCGTTGTTTGAATCTTCGCCAAAATCGAAAGTGTCCTGACCGAGAGCTTCGACCCGCCATTGATCGGTACCATTTGCAAGATTGCAGTCGGAGGATGACGACATGCCGCTCGGACAAGTGCCCGCTGTGCCGGGATCAAATTTGACGCTATTGCGCGCATAGACTGCTGCGCCGCCAGGACCGCCGATCTGGATGTTCGTCGTCCCCATCGTCGGAGTCAATGTCATCGAACCGCTAACCGTCTGTGCAGAAATCGTGTTGGGGTTTCCAGCATTGGGGAATGTGCCCACTGCGTGGTCCGGCAAGCCATTTCCGGTAAGGCTGCGATTTGTGCCGTCGCATGCCCAGTTCCACGTCGCAGTCAACATTCCAGCGCTGCCGTAATCGCCCATATAGCTGCCGCTATAGGGGCAATCAACATCGACGGTGGTGACCCCGGTGGTAGTGGGGGTTGGCGTTGGTGTTGGTGTTGGGGTAGGCGTCGAGGTTCCGGGCAGCGTTATGGACGTGTCGGTGCCGGTCGAGTCATCTCCCCCACAGCCGGATAGCGCCAATATCAACAGGCTTGATGTCGCCCACAGGGGCAGATTGCTCTCAATGGCAGTCAGCATTCTAGGTTCTCCGCAACAACAAGATACGGATTGCGGATAGAATATCATTGTGGATGGAATATGGATGGCCAGCCTTTGTCGCGAAGCCGGAGAATAACGACCTGCTCGTCATATGATACGTCCGTGTTTAATTACCGTCGTTCCGCCGCTCGTCAAACCACTGCCGCATGATCGCTGCCTGACAGCCGCTAAACCCGTATGTTCCGACAACCGAACAGCTATTCGGACGACCAGGTCTGGCCGCATCTTCGTGGGAAGCCACCATCGAACTCCAGCTCTGCCCGCCAACTTCTTCTTTTTCTGTCTCGCGGAGCTCTTTCGGAATCCGGTACCGCTCCGATTCGGGTCTTTGGGCACAAACGACAATCTCGTCGCCTTCTGCTTCCGGACATTTATCGTCGCCGTAAGTAATCAGGATATTTATGCGTTCGGGCGTGTTGATCTGATCGGTAGTTTCTGCGCTCGCGGCGATACACCAGAAACAGCAGGCAAGTCCCGCGGCGATATTTTTCAGCACATCATAAAATTTCATGGGCTCGGCCTTTTTCCTTATCGCGCGTTCGGGCAGCAGCAGCAATGCGAACGACCATCCCGGCAATGCAGGTCCCCAATATCGACATTTCCTCCGCTCGAACTACAAAAAGCGGTGCCGCCGCATTGGCCTTTGGGGGAGGGACTGGTCGTGGCCATGGCAGCGGCACCTTCACCGCAAGCTGGGTAGGGAAAATCCAGCTCGTTCTGCGGCGTAACTCGGGAAATTAGAGACAAAATTCTATAATATATATTCCTTGAACTCGGGCGGCACCGACAAAGCCAAAAGCGACATTGTCTGCTGTTCCGCTGAAAGTTGGACTATAACAGGAATGTGGAGGCAATATGGATGAATTGCCCAAAAATATTTTTGTAAAGTTAGCGCAGGTCAACCCGAAGCCACCACTCACGCCATACCCAAGCGCCTACCCACGTTAGAGCACTCCCCGTAGGAAACAGATTTTTACCAAGCTGAAAAATGGTGCTGCTAGAGAGAATTGAACTCTCGACCTCGTCATTACCAAAGCAAGGGATGGATTTCCAAACGGCTCGGAATATCAAGGCTTACAGCCTCGAACCGGCCGGTGTTTTGCCATCGACCCACGCGATACCCAAGCTGTGGCGAGTTCCGGATTTGGGCTTTTCCTATTGAAAGAGCTTTGGCTCTGTAATTATGCGAAAAGTGACCTGCGCTATACCTGCGGAACGGCCCGTTTAAGGCAAGGACACCCTCCAGGCCACTGGAAATACATTCCCATCCAATGGGTCTCCGTCGTTCAAACTAGAATCAACAGGAAACTCCTCTGGAGCAGATGGCCGGTTTAAATAAGTCAAATCATCTCCTCCGAACCGGATGGCTGCTGAACGCCGCCCACGGTTGGCAGAGACATTGCCGCGCGCGCCATGAACAGTACGATAGTGATGGACGATCACATCGCCCGGTTCCACTTCATAATAGACTATGTCGTAATCATCTTCATTACCTTCAATGTCTGGCAATGTAGGCAGCCCGTGCGTGTCCATCGTCATCTGTGAAACAAAAGCATTGGGCGCATAAGTTTCCCAATTATGGCTGCCCTTTACATAACCCATCGCACCGTTCTTCATGTCCACTCGCTCGCAAGCGGTCCAGAAAGTCGCGCATTGCTGGCCGTCTACGCGGAAATAGCCTTGATCCTGATGAAAGGCCGTCCGTGTCGAGGCGCCTGCCTGCTTGATGAATATCTGATCGAACAAAAAATTGATCTTGCTGGTCTCAAACAATGCCCCCGCAGCCTCGGCAAGCGGGCTTTCTAAAGCAATACGGCGTAAGTCTTTATAGTCCCGCGTTCCATTGTTAACGAGTATAAAGGCCCCGTCGGCTTTCGATCCGGATTTTTCTTTCAAAACCATGCCACCTGCTTGTTCGATAAGGTCGCCCAGATTGTTCATTGCGTGAAGTTGCGAAGAATTCTGATCGGTTGACGCGGCAAGGGTAAACTCGCCATCTTTCTGCTTGGCAGCATGGTCGCTCTCGACCTTGTCCATGACCTTTTTTAGCTCGGCAACCCACTCCGCAGGCAGCAATCCGCGAAGACAAACGACGCCGTCGCGTTTGTAAGTTTCAATTTCTTCAGCCGTTATTATTCGAGTTGGTTCCTGCATTCCGACCTCTCCATCCATTATGTAACGCCCTGACGGGAAACACCATCGCCCGCATCAAACGCTCATTCCTAAAATCTCAAAAGCTGTTATAGTGTTATTTGAAGCTGATAGAATTATCAATAACTGAAGGAAATATTATGACAAAGCTGCTTTATATCGAAGCCAGTCCGCGGAAGGAGAACTCATACTCCTCACAAGTGGCGAATGAATTTCTGGAAAGTTACAAAGCAGCCAATCCCGATCATGAGATCGAGCATCTTCCGTTGTTCGAGACGGAGCTTGAGCCCTTTGCAATGGAGGGCGCCAACCAGAAGATGGATAACATCATCAATCTTATGGGCGGTGGCTCCGGCATCGAACCCACTGGTGAATGGGCCGGTGTCATGCGGGAAATCGAGAGGCTCAAGAGTGCGGACAAGGTTCTGCTTTCCGCTCCAATGTGGAACTATTCTATTCCCTACCGGTTAAAGCACTGGATCGACCTGGTGGTTCAGGTTGGTGCGTCGGTGATGGTGAACGAGAAATTCGAATATATCGGACAAATTACCGACCGCCCGTTGCAAATGGTGCTAGCCAGCGGCAGCCCGTACGAAGAACGTTTTCCGCTAGAAACGGATGGCATAAAAACCGATTTCCAACGCGCATATCTCGATCATATTTTCCGTTTCCTCGGTTTTACCGACATTCGCCTGATCAAGGTGCAGCCAACGGGCATGCCGGGGCCTGATCTGGATGCAGTGGTTGCCAATGCCAGGGTCGAAGCGGAAAAGGCGGCCAAGGCCTTTTGACAACAGCTGATCGACCAATTCTCCCAAATTCTATGAGGCCACAATGAAACTCTATGGTGTCTTTCTCTCTCCCTTCGCCACAGGGATCATGATGTTGCTGGAGGCAAAGTCGATAGATTACGAGCTTATCACTCCGCCCGGGGGGCTCGAGTCAGAGGAATTTGGACGGATCAATTATATGCATCGGATTCCGGTACTGGAAACAGGTGACGGTGATTATGTTTATGAATCTGCGGTGATCATTCAATATATTGACGAACTGCATCCGGAACCATCAATTGCAGCGGGGTCGCCTCTTGAAGCGGCCCAAAATAGAACTCTGGGACGACTAGCGGATCTCTATTTGCTGAACGGATTCCTTTCAATGGTCGATGAACTGGAAGCAAAGCAGTTCGACTCTGATATCGTCAAACATTGCGTCAAGACCGCGCAGCGAGGATTGAACGATATCGAAGAAACGATGAAACGGACTGGTTTCCAGATTGGAGAAACATTCACTTATGCGGATTGTTTTCTGATACCGGGCATGCATATCGTTGATCTCTTGCTGCCGATTTTAGGTCACAAGGACTATCTTGCTGAACGGCCAATGCTTTCGGCCTATTGGAAAGCCGCGCAATCCAGCGAGCGCCACGGGTTCTACATTGACAAGATGCGACAGGCGGTTGCGCTGAGGCAAGAGACCGGCGAGGCTATGTAAGGACGGTCGCTATTTCTGATACAGGAACAGATGCTTTCGGATTGCAGCACATAATTCGCTGCCGTCATTGCCGATGTCATAGATATAGCGGTCCGGCCTGATCAATATGGCATCGGCATCATGTTCGGCAAAAAAGGCTGTCAGCTTGCCATCTGCATCCTTGAAATCTTCCCCGACCACGAAAGATTTGCCTTCCAGAACATCTTCAAACCAAGAAATGTCTTCGCTTTTTGCTGCTTGCTTCTGAAGCAGGACAAACCCGCTGCCGATGACGTCGTCCATCAACGCGCGCGTGCCGTCATGGGTTTCCACAAATGGTTGAATCATCCGACCACCCGCTAAGCCGTGATCACCTATTAGGCCGCTGGCATAGGACGTCATGCTGCCCCTTTTCGCGGTCATTGCGCTTGTCAATTTGGGGAAATTTCGACCGATGAAGAAAGTAAGTGCTCGCTTGAAACGTCCCGAGAGGGTTCCGGTGCTGATCATCAGGCCGTTCGCTGTCGCACCCATGATGACGCGTTTGCAATTCTCCCAGCGTTCCTCCTGATATGTATCCAGGAAGCTATCATCAACAAGCCCGCGAAAAACCAGATCAAATTTGAACGCCAAATTGGCGGCATCGCGAATGCCCATATTCAAACCTTGCCCTAAAAAGGGAGAGGTCTGGTGCGCGGCATCTCCGGCAATGAATACCCGCCCCTTGCGCCATGTATCAGGCATGCCAGCGTAAAAGTGATAGGGGGTTCTGCGCTGAAACTCGATTGAGCTGGGGTCAAAATATTCCGATATCAATTCGCGCGCATCATCTTCGGTGAATCTTTCCGCGACTTCATCGGTAACCTCAAAATCAAATCGGACATGATTATGGAAACCCTTGACGAAAACGACAGCAGCATCCGGGCGGCATCGAAATTCCGAGCGAGGGGCGAGGGAGTTCCAAAGTTCATCGTCATGGACTAAGACATCCATGACAATCCAGCGGCGACTATACTCCAGATCGACCCTTTTCGCGCCGATATATTTCCTGCAGAAACTCGCCCCGCCGTCGGCCCCGACGATATATTCGCCCGTAAACTCTGTGATCTCATCGGTATCGATGTTTTTTGCCTTGAGCGAAGCCATGTCGCCCGAGCCATCTACTTCAACAACTTCATAGCCAAGATAGCTATCTACGCCGACACCCTTTTCGAAATCCTCTCTGAGCATTTTTTCCAGAGTGGGTTGATGAAACATGGTTCCCATGCCGGCATAGCCCAATCCACCAACGTCCTGATCGACCCTCAACTCCATCAGCAGTTCGCGATTGGCGCCAACAAAGCGGTGCCAAGCCTGTGGACGGGCATCATCGATGTCCAGCTTTTGCTGGATGCCCATCTCTTGAAAGATGCGGCAGCTTTCATGATCGAGCATCATCGCCCGCGGCGCTAAAAATATCTCCTTGTCGCGATCAAAAATCGCAACTGAATGTCCCTTCTTGCGCAACAGATTTGCCAATGTTGCACCAACCGGCCCGCAGCCGACAATCAATATTTCATAATGTCTTTTGGCCATGCCGTCTCCCATTTGCCGTCATCTACCTCTGATAGGCCAAGCCGCTTTGCCATAAGCTCACGAATTTCAACTTTGCGAATTTTACCGGTGACGGTCATCGGGAACTCGTCAACAATTTCGATATATTTTGGCACTTTGAAATGTGCGATTTGGCCGTTGCAATAATCACGCAAATCGTCGGGCATTACTGCGGCTCCGGAACGGATACGCACCCACAGGCATACTGCTTCGCCATAGGTACTATCGGGTACGCCCAGCACGGTCGCGTCCTCAATGTCTGGATGATCAAAGAAAAATTCTTCGATTTCACGCGGGTAGATATTCTCACCGCCGCGAATGATCATGTCCTTCAATCGGCCTACGATGTTGCCAAAGCCATCTTCGTCTATCGTGCCGAGATCACCGGTGTGCATCCAGCCATTGCTATCGAGAACCTCGTTCGTTTTCTCTTCATCGCCCCAATATCCCATCATTACCGAATAGCCTTTGGTGCAAAGCTCGCCGGGCACTCCAGGCGGCACGGTATTTCCAGCTTCATCGACAATCTTGCATTCCAAATGCGGGATCACCCGGCCAATCGTGGAAACCCGACGCTCGATCGGATCGGCGGGAGTTGACTGGAAACTGACCGGCGAAGTCTCAGTCATTCCGTAAGCGATGGTCACATCGACCATGTTCATGTCTTCGACGACCTGTTTCATCACTTCGACTGGACAAGGCGATCCCGCCATACAGCCTGTGCGCAAACTGCTGAGGTCGAAGTCGGTGAAGTTCGGCAAAGCAAGCTCGGCGATGAACATGGTCGGCACACCGTACAGGCCGGTGCACCGTTCTTTCTCGACCGCGGCCAGAGTTGCAACGGGATCAAATGTCTCTGCGGGATAGACCATGGTCGCCCCATGCGCGAGGCAAGCGAGATTGCCCATTACCATTCCGAAACAGTGATAGAGCGGCACCGGAATGCACAGCCTGTCGCCCGCCTTTAATCCGATGTTCAACCCCACATAATATCCGTTATTGATGATGTTGCGGTGGGAAAGCGTGGCGCCCTTGGGTAGACCCGTGGTGCCGGAGGTGAACTGAATGTTGATTGGTTCGTCGGGTCTTAGCCCAGCCTCGATATCGCACACCTGCCGCCGCAACTCAGCGCTATCATTATCCATCAGATCGCGGAGATTGGTCCAGCCAGCGCGAGTTTCATTATCGATCAGGATTGCATGTTTGAGGTCCGGCAATTTCTCCGAAGACCAACCGCTGTTCGCTCCTCCCATTTCAGGAACGAGCGTTTCAATCATCTCGGCATAGGTGCTGGTCTTATAGCTGGTCGGACAGACAATCGCCTTCATGCCGACCTTCTTCATCGCGAATTCCAACTCCGACAGACGATATGCAGGATTCACATTAACAAGGATGAGGCCGAGCTTTGCCGTTGAAAATTGGGTGAGCGTCCATTCGGCTATGTTCGGCGCCCAAATACCTATGCGGTCACCTTTGGTAAGCCCAAGCGATAGTAACCCCGCCGCAAATGCCTCAGCCTTTTGCGCAAGCTCAGCGAAGGTCCAGCGGATGCCCTGGTGAACCGAGACAACTGCTTCCAGATCACCCCATTGGCTCGCAGCGCGTTCCAGAGCCTGCGGAATGGTGATCTCGAGTAAAGCGGGAGAATTCGCTCCGATTGCATGGGACTGATCGGGTTCTTTCAACATGATGTTTCCAAACTGGCTTTTGCGGCCCTGAGAAGGTATTTCCAAAGCAGACTATAAAAGTCAACGGGAGCCCCCGGCGTGATGCTCGGTCGAGATCTCTCAATAAGCAGGGCCTTACGCTGTGCCGGGCATCCCGTATTCCGCAAGCAATGGTTCGAAAGTCACGCGTGCTTCTTCCAAGGTCACGAAGTCATCGTCACTGCATCTGACCAGGTTGGCCGTAGGCGCAGGGTAGACCCGTTCACCTATCATGCGGCCCTGTTCGTCATATGGCCAGATCATGCAAATCCAGCGTTGTTCAATATATTTGGCATCCATATCCGGCACATCATGGCCCGCTTCTTCGGCGGCCTCTGCGGTCAGGAAGGTGTTGTACAAAGCCTCTGACGCGAACCCGTTATCGTCTACGACGAGATTTTCATGCTCCAGCAGCATGACGGTCGTACCGGTATCAATCAAAGAACGATAAAAGTCCTGGACTTCTTCCGTGCCCGATAGCTCCGTGAGACCGTCAGCCGACGCTACACGGTAGAAAGGGTTAGCGACGGTCATCTCCGGCGCAAATATTTCCTCGTATCGACCGCTCACTTCGAGCATCGCGTGACGGCGATAATTTTCAAGAATTTTCCGGTGAAGAGGGTTCGTCACTGTTTTTAGAAGCGTGTCCGCCGCAAGCGTGAGTAGTCGAATATCATGTTTCATAATTTTTCCAGTTGGGTTTGTTCGTTTAAGTAAGTTCGCGAACAGGATCTTGCCCGTCCCAATCCTTGGCAGCGTCGCGTATGAGCGCAAATAGTTCCGCGGTAGCAGGGGTTAATTCGCTGACCTCCATGACAGGTTGTCCATCGGCACCACCTTCAAAATAGCCGAACCTCGTGCCGGTCCCTAAAAGCCCCTCGGCCATGAAATTACGACCCGCCTTCGAAAGCCGGCGTAAATCGTCGTCGTATGTTTCCGTCCAAACAGAATAATGCTGCAGTCCGGGGCCATGTGTTTTCAGAAAGTCCAGATAAGGCGACGATGCGTCATTATGCTGCTGAACCAATTCAATCTGCATGTCCCCCGAATTTCCGAGCGCAATGCTGACATCGACGTCGGACGATGAGCCGCGATAGGTAAACGACTTCATTTCCAAATGGTCCATTCTAAAAAACGGACCAATTCCCATCGTCTGCGTCCAGTACTCCAACGCGGTATCGAGTGACGACACCATAAAGCCGCTTTGTCTGACCGGACCGAAAATATGGCTCAAAACTGTTCCCCATCCTTGTCACCGAGAAAATCCCGGATACAGATGAGAAATTATCACAATCGTCAGGGCAAATCTTGATTAACCGCGCCAAATGATCGGCAAATGTCGCCAACACAACCTATCTGCCGTCTGCCCGAATCTCGCTTGGGCGATGGGACACAGGATGAGTCTTTCAAAACCCCACTCTTGATTGAGTCTGCATCTCCCTGAACGATCGGCCGAATCGCTGCTTCAGAAACCGGCTGGCCGTACTCGCCTCAGCGTAACCCAGGATATATGTCAGTTGTGCCTGGGTTGGATTGGGTGCGGATTTGAAATATTCATCTATTTTGCGAATTCGGACATCGTCGAGCACAGACGCAAAATCGTCTCCGCTGTCCGCTAGGCGACGCTGCAGGGTCCGTGAACTGACGCCTAATCTAACCGAAACATCGGATAGGTGGGCGCCGCCACCCGCAAGTGACGTTGAGATAGTTTGAGCCACTTGACCACGGAAGTCTTGTGGCTTGCCAACTGCAGCGGTTTCAAGTTGTTTTTTGAGAAATTCCAGCATACGCGGATTGCTATGGAGAGCGGGCTTTCGCAAGTCTTCGGCATTGACAATGACAGCGAAATGTTCGCACTCATATTCCACCGGTGCCCCAAACAACGCCCGACGAAGGTGCGCGCTTTCGGGAGCCCGACCTTGAAGTTGGATGCGCAGCGGTTTCCAGTCGTCTCCTAAAAGCATTTTTGCCATTCGGATGAAGCTGAGCATGGTGGCTTCCATAAATTGCCCACCACCGGATGCGCTGCTAACCATAAGAGAGTGCACCAGGCTGATCTCGTTTCCCTGTCTAACCAACTCAACACCCAAGGCCTGATTTTCCAAATGCATATATTTGGCATTCAACTGAACGGCTTCGTTCAGGTTGGAGCAGTGATCCCACAACAGGCACAGAGGCCCAAATCCCCGCATATTACACCATTCAGCGAACCTTATTCCGACATCCGAATGTCTTTTGTGCTGTGAAGAAATTTGCAACGTATCTACGATCAAATGCGATGGTAAGAAGTTTTCGGTATCGGCCTGTTTCACCATGCGATCGATTTCCGGCGGAAGCGCAATGGACAGGTCTAGGTCGCTCGCTGCAGCGAACTGCGAAAACTGGTTAAGCACAGACGTATCTGTAATGTGTGTGCCCATGTTCCCTCTCCCCACTACCGGCACATTTTGTGCTCTGACAATTGAGTCGCCAATAGAGAGCAAAAGCCCGAAAACTGCAAGCAACCAGTATTCCCGGCGAAACGCAGGATATCCTTCGCTCGGGACCGGGGCTTTGAACCGACTTCCCCACTGACCACAAGTCCGGACAAAGTGGGGTCACCGCTTTTGACGCAAATCCTCAAAACGTTGGCGTGATCGACCATTTCAGTTCAGGCCTCTCGAGAATAACATCGCCGAAATCCCGCGGGAATAGCGACGGGCAAACAACAATTGGGAGGGGAAATCCGATGGGACATCCAGCAAAACATTGGTTCAAACGAGTCTTATTTAGCGGATGCGCTACGTTCGCGATGACCGGAATGCTATCCGCAGCGCATGCGCAAGAGAGCCGTCCAGGCAGTGAACCCGCTCCTGAAGGGAAAGCCACTGTCGATAATTCCGTAATCGTGGTGACGGCCCAGCGGCGCGAGCAGGCCATCAGTGATGTCCCCATGTCGATAACCGCGATTGGCGGCGAGGAAGCGCAGCAATTGGGTATCACAAGCGCGGATGACCTTGGCAAGCTCGTACCAGGCTTTACTTTCGCGCAATCAGGTACTGGCGCCCAAATTTATACATTACGCGGCGTTGGACTCAACGAAAGTACCGTCGTGGCAAGTCCGGCAGTTAGCATTTACACAGATGAGGTGGCGATCCCGTTTTCCTCGATGGCCAGAGGCGGTGTGTTTGATCTGGAAAGAGTCGAAGTTTTAAAGGGACCGCAAGGGACCTTATATGGCCAGAACTCCACCGGCGGCGCGGTAAATTACATCACTAATAAGCCAACATCGACGCTGGAGGCGGGGGCCAATCTATCCTACGGACGCTTCGACAGGTTCGATGCAGGCGGCTATATAAGTGGACCGCTCAGCGACACGCTCGAAGGACGTATGGCTTTTCAGACGAGCCAAGGCGGCCCATGGCAGGTTAGTGAGACCAGAGGCGACAAATTAGGCAAACGGGATTTCTCCGAGGGCCGCATTCTGCTCAGCTGGGAGCCCTCGCCCGATCTTTCCGTTCTCGCATCGTTAAGTGGATGGCGCGATCGCTCCGAAGTACAGGCTCCGCAGTTGACTGCGCTCGCACCGAACCCGTCAGCGCCATTCACATTTTATCCAGTAGCGTTGGTCAATTCTACGCAGCCAGGTGGCGGTAATCGCATTGCTGACTGGAATCCTGACTTGGATTACGACAAAGACAATAGTTATTATAGAGCTACGTTACGCGCTGATTATGACATCAGTCCTGACATTACGCTGACGTCGATCTCGGCTTACCAGAAATTCGATCAAGACCAACTCAATGAATCCGATGGGTCCGCAGTCGATAATATTTCGATCCAGTCTATCGTCGACATCGAATCGATTTCTCAGGAAGTTCGATTTACCGGCGTTTTTGATCGGCTCCGCGTCGTCGTTGGCGGAAATTATCAAAAGGACAAGAGCACTGAGACGAGCAACTACACGTTTCTCGTCAATTCGCAGGATCCGTTCTTCCAGCTAGTGTTTGGCTCACCGCCTCACACCTCCGCCAACTTCACTGGTTTGCGCGACGGGGAAACATATGCGGTGTTCGGAAACGTGGAATACGAACTTACAGATGCCTGGTCTATCGAGGCTGGCGCGCGTTACACGAACAGTAAGCTCGATTATGCGGGCTGTACCTTGGATTCGGGAAACGGGAATCTGGCTACTCTCTTTACAATCATTCAAACTGCAGCATTAGGTGGTCCAGCCAGCATTCAGCCCCAACAAGGTGGTTGCGTCTCCTTCAATCCCGATACATTTATCCCGGAGTTGTTCGAAGATGATCTGGACGAGGATAACATTTCATGGAGGATCGGGACGAAATACAATGTAAACCCCGACCTTCTAATCTATGGCAACATCAGTCGCGGTTACAAGGTTGGCATCCATCCCACCCTAATCGCTTCAACGAATGCGCAGTTTGCCCCCGCGGTTCAGGAAGAACTCACGGCATTCGAGATCGGAATAAAGGGGTCGATCTCGAGTGGATGGCTCGACTATTCGGCGGCCGCATTTTATTATGACTACAAAGATAAACAGGTTCTGGGACGCATCATTGATCCCGTTTTCGCGTCTCTTGCAACCCTGATCAACGTACCAGCATCGGTCCGTGGGGTGGAGGCGCAGGTCAATATGCGACCGGTCGAAGGGCTGCAAGTCAGTCTCGCAGGAGCATATGTCGATTCCCATCTCGGAGATTTCGTCGGCTTCGATCAAGGCGGCACAGAGCGAGATTTTTCCGGTTCGCAAACAACATTCTCGCCAGAATGGCAATTCGTCCTGAATAGCGAATATCGCCGTCCGCTCAACGAAACGCTCGAGGGATTTGTGGGGTTATCAATCAGTTACACCAGCGAAGCCACCGCGTTTCTGGGATCACCCGATCTTACTTTCGTTGATCCGGATGGGGTAACGCAGACACTTCCCCTCGGAGAGATTGAAGCCCGCACGCTCACCGATATAAGGTTCGGTGTCAGCAATCCGGATCGTGGCTGGAGCGCCTATCTTTGGGGCCGCAATATCTTTGACGAAACATACAACACCTACGCCATCAAAGTCACCGATACGGCCAGCCGGTTTATGGGTGATCCGGCAACCTATGGGGCAACTTTCACCATCGACTTCTAAGAAAATCGCAAACACGGATCCAGTTAGCAGAGAAATATGATGAAAGCGGTTGTTCGAAGGGGCCCGAAGCTCGAAGTTGACAAGAACTTCGAGCTTCCCGAACCCGGTCCGGGTCAGGTGATAGTGAAAACACTGTGCTGCGGGATTTGTGGGTCGGACCTTCATGCTTTACATCATTTGGATCACTTTGCAGCGATAGGCCAACGGTCAGGCGCGCTCCGAAATCTCCAGGCATCGCATGACCTGGTGTTCGGTCATGAGTTTTGTGCGGAAATCGTCGACTACGGCCCGGGTTGCAGCAAAACGCTCAAACCTGGGCAAAACGTCGTTTCGATGCCATATGCTGCCGGGTCTGACGGCCTGGAAGTTGTAGGTTACTCCAACACGTTCCCGGGTGGATTTGCTGAATATATGGTTCTTCAAGAAGACCTTCTTTTGCCCGTTCCGGGCGGCGTTGATCCCGAAGCTGCCGGTCTGACGGAGCCGCTAGCTGTCGGTCGGCATGCGGTAAACATGGCTCGTCTCACCAAAAACGATGTGGCAATGGTGATTGGATGCGGACCCGTGGGACTGGCAGTGATTGCCGCTCTTAAGCAGGACGGGTTCGGGCCGGTCGTCGCCAGTGATTTTTCGGCCGAACGCCGCGCGGCAGCGGAAAGGCTTGGCGCCGATATTGTTATCGATCCGGCCCGGACCTCCCCTCACGCCCGCTGGCAATCGCTGGGAGTTGCCGCGACATTGGCGGAAGTCGAAGCAATGACCTTGCAGGGAAAAACCGGCAAGCACGCGGTCGTATTTGAATGCGTTGGCGTTCCGGGGCTCATCCAGTCCCTCATCATGGACGCTCCGCCCGCGACACGTGTGATCGTAGCGGGAGTGTGCATGTCAGAAGATACCTTCGAACCGGCCATCGCAATCAACAAGCAGATGAGCTTGCAATTCGTCTTAGGCTATAACGCAGCGGAGTTCGCCAGTTGCCTGACATCGATTGCCGAGGGACAGCTGGACACGGGACTTTTCCTAAGTGGCAGTGTCGGGATGGATGAGGTTTCGGCAACCTTTGGTCGCCTTCAAAATGAGCCATCTTCGATAAAGATCATGGTCAAACCGCACCAATAAACAGTTGCCACATGATCGAGGCACATGCGCGATCAAGGCGTTGATCCAAGATTTCCCGCTTACGCTTGAACTCGAATGATGTTGAACGATTACCCGAATTTCGTGAAATCAGTTCAGAGACCCTTTCAAGAAGCTTTCGGCTTTGAGGATCGTCTCGGTACAGATTGATTGTCTGAGATTAGGGCTCATAGCCGCCATTGGCTTCAATCGAACGAACGTCCGCTTTTGAAGAAATTTGTGGTCACTCGAACGACAAAATATAGGCGCAAAGCAGACGCGAGGTCACACAAAAATCAATGCCCCTATCCATCGAGAAAGTCAGCCGCACGCCTATTCCTCAATGTTCCATTGACTGGCATAATGGATGAAGTGATGTCGCTCAGAAAAACGAAGCCTCTGACCCCCGCCTCACATCTGCTCTCAGTCCTGTCCAAAGCACCACCCACGCCATACCCAAGCGCGTACCCACGTTAGGATACTCCCCGTAGGGAACTGATTTTTACTAAGCTGAACAAATGGTGCTGCTAGAGAGAATTGAACTCTCGACCTCGTCATTACCAAGGGTAGTATCCACTAATAACCTACGGTTATCATTGGATAATTCTCTTGAGCGGGATTTTGAACCTCAATCGCAGTTTTCTAAATTTTCTCTACTGAAATCAATGAGAAAGAGGGTCACAACCTTCTGAGGTTTGGTCACAAAAGCGTCCCAATCAACTTCTGTTGTCTCTTCGAACAATTCCAAAGACAGACATTAAATCATCAACAGGAGATCAAAATGTCAATCTTATCAACTTTGAATATCGTCAAATCAGATGCCTCAGATTTTCGGACGAGAGGAATTAACTCAATGAGACAAAAACTGATCGACCGGATCGGCGATCAGATCGCACTGGTTGAATCACTCGATCAGGAAAAGCCGTTTCAACGTGTTCGTTATCGTCGTGTTCGCGACCTTGAAACCGATGAAATTACTGAAACACCTGTCAAAACACGAGTTCGTCCTTGGTTCATAGAGGACAAGGACGGAACAATTCTGGTTTGGATCAAATACGGAAACCAAACTCTCCAGCTATCGAAGGACAAGTCAGCTATTCGAGTGAAAGATCATTCAGAATTGGCTTCAACCCTCGACAAAGTTCGAACCGCAGTTCGCGATGGTGAGTTTGATAGTTTGATCAAGGGAGCCGTAGAGGGATTTCGAAAACGGTTTGGGAAGGAGTGAGTTTTATCTGTCAAAACTCATTTTTACGACTTTTCCCTCGCTAGTGAAAACCGTATAGTGTTTGCGCCCGTTGGACCAACCATAGCTACATAATTCTTGCTCTGCTCCGCCACAGAAATCAGATTGAAGATACCTGTGGTCGCATTCAACGTTATCGGGATCGGCTTTACATATTTCATTACGATTAGTTAGTTTTGGACTGAACCCAACAAACATCAGTCGATCCCGAAAGTCCGTATAAAGCATCCCTACTTTTGCTCCACCAAACTCATGATCTTCGTTGCCGTCTTCATCTACTGACCAATAATCTTTTGACCGTCCATCAACATCTCCGTTCCTTCGAAGGTCTTCCTGATAAGATAGCGTAGGCTCCTCAAATTCAGGATCTAAAAGACGATCCTCTGGAAGGGAGTCACCATCAATGACATCGGCGTATTCGTTGTCAGCCAGCCTCTCACCCGATTCTACCGACTGATTTGAGACTGCATCATCATTTGCGAAAAATATGAGAAGACCAATGGAAACACAAACGGCGATAAAGACAATTCCTATCATCATCTGACGACCGGAATCGTTATTCATCCGATTTCTCAATCTTTGAGAATTCCAATCGTTCTAGTACGTCACCAATTCTCTCGATCTGTTCGACAAGCTCACTATGGCGATCGTGAATTGATATTATGACCGCGATCCCTCCAACACTCAGTATTACAAGCGACGCTACCATCAGCATCCCTGCAATCTGAATTGGCCCAAGGGGCTGATCTGCCAAACCACCGCTGAAACCGGAAGCTATTCCAAAAGTAAGACCGATTAAAATCAATCCGACAAATCCGAGAATTAGATATCGGTACATTTCTACTAGGAATTTCATTTTATCGCTCCGTCTTGGCGCTCAATATGCGAAAACTGCATATGCGATTTTCGAATGTAAGCAAACGGTCCACCCCAGTTCTGGACCAAAATGTCGAAATCACTTTTCTCAAAAGCAAACGAAAAGTTTGTTGAAACACTGATTTCAGCGAGACAAGAAGCTGGCTTGAAACAATCAGAATTGGCTAAAATTGTCGGGAAAGACCAAAGCTACATCAGCAATATTGAACGCGGACAAAGACGAGTTGATATGCTGGAATTCTATATATTGTCGAAGGCACTGAATGTTGATCCAGTCGAACTATATGCTGCTGCTATCGCGCATTTTCCTGAGAGTTTTGAAATTTAGTCCGTTGGCTCAGGAAGAATTTCCACAAACTTGTCGATCACATCATAATACCAAAACCACGAATTCCCCAGTTGTATAGCCACCCCCTTCCCAGGGTTTTTTAAGTCATGTTGCTTCCATAATTGGACAAAATAATGCATGTTGAAGTGCTTATATCCCTTTTCTTTCATCATCTTTATAATCTCTGTAGCAAGGTATTTTGGCCGCTCCACATTCTTGATTGCTATCTCTGCGGTAGAACCAGCCGGAGAAAACGTAACAGATTGATCGGCCTTATTGGGATTGTTCGATAAGTTTGGAATGACGTGCACTCGATAAGCATACGCTGGATCATTATAGTCCTCTGCTGACAAGTCAGCCTCAAAGGCTTTGTTAACAGCAGCGACTGCTTTGGTGACCGACGATACATTCTTCAGGGCATTGGACGATTGAAGCTGAATGGCTGTCAGCTGAATTGTAAAAGCGAGGTCTTCTGAAAAATTATACTCGTCACCAAAATGTTTCGTTACAAATCTGACGAAGTTCAACGCTGTAGCTTGCAGCTTCGATTGTACCTCTTCGTTGATGTCTTCACATGAACGGTGTTCAACATGATTTCTGATTGCGATAATATATTTCAGATTTCGAATTTCTCCTGCATCCAGCGGACATTCCGGCTTACCTATGCAAGTGGTTAGTTCCCATAGCTTTGGATGATCACCATTAATCTTGATTACGTTTCCATCGGGTTCAGTGTAAACAGGTTCAATGCCGCCTCGACGAAAGAACGTATGAAGGACATATGTCCAAGCAATTACCGAGAGCACGATAAAGTTTTCTGAGCGTGTTTTCAGGTTGTTATTGTTGTAGATCAAAACCGCTGACTTCATAATCTCGATGGCTTTCAAGATCATATCGATTTCATCGTTTTTGGGCAAAAACCCAGACTTTTTAGCTTGTATCGAGACTTTGGAGTATTGAACTAGGAGCGACTTAACTTCGCTTTCGCTTGAGGCATCGATTTCAGCATATCGTACCTTTGTGCTGTTCTTAATCGCACCAATATCTCGAGTATTGATGTTCCTCTCCAAATAACTAAAAATCGATTGAACCTGTTGAATATTGAAATCAGTATGCTGAAAGAAGCCCTTGATGAGCCCGACCTCTCTGTCTGTTATGATCAACTTCGACATTATTTCGACTCTGCGTGCTGCTAATTTCAAGCTGCTAGATTGCTCTCACTTCGTACTGACGGTCAAGTGCCGAACTTTACTTTAAATTATAATTGGTGATTTAAGCTTTAGTGGAATACACAATCGACCTAGGTGATAAGTTAGGCAAAGTATGGTAACTCAAAAGCTTGATGAACCTCGTTCTTACGGTTTAAAACTGCGCTTCAGCGGAAAAACGGTAGATGAGAAAGGGCTCGATCTGTATGATGGAGCGAGGTCGTTTGAAGGGTTCGCACAAGCGCTGCAAATTGTGGTTCATGCATATTTGAGCAACGAAGTCGTATCGCGTTCAACCGCATTGAGGGGCGCTAAACTCTATTTCGGCTCTCCAAAGCGCGGCAGCGTGCTGTTCGACATTGTCGCTCTTATTGAGCAGTATCCGGCAACAGCGGGTATCTCAGCAGTAGTCTTCTATGATTTTGTGAAATATTCGTTTGCCCGCGCTACTGGGCTGTTCGAAAAAAAGCCGGAAACCAAAGCAGTTCAAAAGCTGGCCGTTGACGAGGAGTTTTTTGATCGTTTATCGTTTGTGCTCGAGGGAAGTTTGCAGCGTGGTCATAGGGCGATTGACAACGGCGTAAAAAAAATCACTTTAGAGCGTCCTCGCTCAACACTTCTTACCTTTGATCTGGAAACGAGCCGTTGGGTTCATACTCGGGAAGAAGACCCCGATATTGTGGAGTTTCACGGTCATGTCACCCGCTACAATTCCATAACTGGAAATGGTAGAGCCTATATTAGGGAACTAGATAAGGTCGTTCCGTTCAGACCCAGTGAACATTTCTCACAAGCAAAATGCTCCCATCTTTCATGGTCGTTGCATGGAAGTACAACATACACAAAAAAGGAACTCATTTTTAAAGCCTCTACCATCATTTCTGCTGGGGATGCCATAAAACGCCTTATTTTAGAAGATTGTAGCATGGCGTGAAATTAAGGAGATGTATCAAGGGAGACTTCTTACTAGCTCTGAAATTTCTCTACGTTCATCTCAGCGGTCAAGTGCTTTGCGTAAAAACGGTCAATCATTTCAACACTGGTCCGCGCATTTCGAGCCAACGTTAGCAGGTCGACTTTATCACCTTCAATCAGCCGAAACATTATCGCAGTGTGGCGGAGGGAATAAAGACTTCTGACATCACCATTGGGTGACCGAGACAATCCAGCCGACTTACAAACAAGCGAGAATGGACGACGGATCATCTCATAAGCAAACTTCCGATTTTGATACTGCGGCAGGAATACATAATCATCCGGCTTACCGAACCCAGCCTGACGCTGGAGCCGAAGCTGTTTTAGATACACATCAACTGCCATAGGCATTGAAATTACCGGTGTAGGAACGGTCTTACTGAAATCTGTTGAGATGCGAAGGTAACGCGTACGATTGGTCGTAACGACCTCGATATGACGGTGCTGTATTTGCCTACTATCCGAAGGCCTCAGAAACGTGTTGACCATGAATGAGATATATCGGCGAAGCTCGGGCGTCACAGTCTGAGATCGCACTTTGCTTTTTAGCTTTTCGTGTTTCAGGCATTCCTCAAGCAGCAATTGATATTCGCTTTTAGAAAACCAACCACGCGTTTTCTGTTTCATATTAATTTCAGGAAACAGCGGCATAGCTTGGATGACTTCAACGCGAGCGGCCGTCTTCAATGCCTTGCTCACAAGCACCAGAATTCGTTTTATTGAAGAGGATGATAATCCGCGATCAGTCAGCTCTTCTACAAACTCTAAAAGCGTCTGATAATTGATATTACGAATGTCATTCTCGCCGAGGCTTAATTTACAATAGCGTTTATAGATGGACTGATCATTGATAATTAAAGATTCAGCTCGTTCTCCTCGACGGACCTTAATTTTGTCATTCTCAATCGACTGCAACACATAGCGATTAAAGCTGTGATCCTCGTTCATGTGTTTATGAGGCTTACCAGATGACAAGATAGACTTCGCAATTTCCCGCGCTTCTAAAAGATCAGACGTTTTTGCCGAACGGGTTATCTGTCGTCCGTTCCGCCGGAAACGAAAGTAGAGATTGGGAGAACCTTCAACCGCAGTAATCGAGACAGAGCCTATGCGTTCAACTAACATTGGCGCTCTCCAACTCGTTCAATCGAATAGCGATATTTTTAATTGTCTGGGGGAAGAACCTTCCGCCTTTAGCTGACGAGATGTCCGATGAGTTGAGTTGATTTGCGATTGCTGAAAATGACATTCCGCTATCGATCAGCGGCTTAATCCGAGGCGCAATTGATCTAACATAGGCACAAGCTTCCGCCTTGTTCTGTTTGCTTAGTATCTTTCCATGAGCACCAAGCTTCACCCCTCGCTTTTTAGCTTCAGCCAAAGCCGACTTGGTCCTTTCAGAAATTAGCCGGCGCTCTTCCTGAGCAAGAGCTGCAAATATATGAAGTTGGAAATCACTCGCATTAGGCATTTCCGCAACGACCAGACCGATGCCCTGATCCATGATACGAGCAATAAAACTGACCTTGCGAGAAAACCGATCCAGCTTCGCTATCAGGATTTTAGCTGAATTCTTTTTGGCGTAGTTGATTGCATTCCATAATTCGACACGACAATCAGTCTTGCCCGATTGCACTTCAACGAACTCCGATATGATTTCATCGTCAGGATTTACAAACTCAGCAATCCGTGTCCGTTGCGAAGCCAGTCCAAGACCGGACCTTCCCTGACTAGCAGTCGATACTCGAAAATATGCTACATAGCGTTCCATTCGCTGTCTCCGTCTAAAGTAAACGTTGGTTTATCTTTGACGAGGTCGTGACTTAAACGTCGAGTGACAACAAATTTCATTGAGAAATATAATCAATGCGTTAGCATTCTACTAAGGTGTTTGACCGAAAGATCGTTGAAATAAAAGGATTGTTGACATGCTGCTAGAAAATTTCAAAGCTCAAGGGTTCCGTCGGCTAGAGCTTGAAAACAATCTGCAACTATCGGGCAAACTGGTCGCTATAGTTGGACCGAATGAAGCAGGAAAAACGAGTGTATTGCAAGCAATCTCACATTTCTCGCATACGCAACCGATCAGCGAATTCGATAAAACTCACTTCTCCGCCTCAAAACCAAAATTAAAGCTTAGCTTCTTCTTAGAGGACGATGATCTTGCCGAGGCAGGTCTTGTGAAGCCGACTTGGTTCCATGTGGTAAAGAACGTAGATGGCGATTTGAGCTATGCTGTCAATCCAGTGCCAGTCAGGGATGTTAACAAACGAAAACCTGTTGCTGAAATATTCAGACGCCTCACTACAAATCCTAAGATAAAAAAGCATTTTGAATCCGAAGAATTAGCACTGAATACAGATGAGATAGCTGATATTATCGAGCGCTTACAAACGCTTGATAGTGAACTGGATGCAGGCACTCTTGAAGATTTAAATAATTTAAGTGAAGTGTACGACAACATAGATCAGACGCTTCTGCCAAAATATGCGGCCCCATTGCGCGAAGCTCTTACTGATCTAATTTCACATGAAACTAGCATCGAGCCATATCAACATGCAGTAAATGTGCTGGCAAACCGAATGCCTGAAATATTGATGTTTGGCCCACAAGATAGAGATCTTCAGATCCCATTTGATCTGAATAGATTTGAGCATACCGAACCTGCCAGAAGCTTGGAACCATCAAAGCCGTTGACAGAAATATTGAGACTGTCTGGCCTTAATTTGACGGATTTGAAAGCTGCGAATGCAGGGGCTAATAATGCAGTAGTTGCAGGCTTACTAGAGGCTGCCAACCTCAAATTAAAAGAAATATCAAAAGGCATTTGGAGTCAATCTGACGCGCACCTCTATTTCACGATAAAGGACCATCAGCTAGATTTGTTGGTGAAAAATGAGAAAGAGTTTGCACCACAAGATAGGTTTAATAACTTCGAACGGAGAAGCGATGGCTATAAGCAATTTATTGCATTGCAAGTTTTCTCATTTCTAAAAAGCACTCAAAATCCAATCTTGCTAATCGATGAAATAGAACAACATCTGCATTACGATGCGCAAGCAGATTTAATACAGCTCTTACAGCGCGACCCGAACATTAAGAAGGTGATTTATACCACTCATTCGGCAGGATGCTTACCAGAGGATTTGGGTGTTGGAGTACGGTTGGTTCAATGGGACAAAGACAACAAGAAGCGTAGCAAAATAATCAATCGCTTTTGGTTTCAGAACGATGAAGATGGCTTCCGACCCATGTTATTTGGTATGGGGGCAACAACTATGGCGTTTTTCCCAACGCGTAAAGCACTTATCGGAGAAGGCCCTACAGAACTATTGCTATTACCTCGATTACTTCGAGAAGCACTAGGACTTGAAAACTTAGAATTCCAAGTGGTTCATGGATTATCTTGTATCAGTCCGTCAGGCTTGCCTATGATGGACGGCCTCACCGATGGGATAGCTTATATTGTCGACGAGGACCAAGCAGGAAAAGACTTAGCGAACAACTTAGTCGGTGCAAAGGTACCTCAAGAAAGGATATTTTCTGTAGGCGACGGAAGCGATGCGACTACATTGGAGGATATGATTGACGAAAAGGTATGGCTGCTTGCAGTAAACCGTTATGTTGAGCAGTATGGCGAAAGGATTGGCATTACCGAGCGTTTGGTCTCTGCGCCTTCAACCGGTAGAATTAATGCGTTGCCCAAGCCGTTGCAAAAGCAAAAGGTCAATTTTGCTTACAACATAATAGAGCAAACCGAGTCCGATCCAAATCTCAAAATTATATCGTCAGGCAAACGTCAGGCTATGAAAGTTCTAGGCCAAAACATTCGAAAGGCACTTGATCTCAGTTGAAGTGGTTTAAGGTGTGTCTGATCTAGCAAGCAGACAAATTGACCAAATCAGCCAAACGCAGTTTATCAAGAATCCGGCACTGCAATCAGACTATCAATATCTCTGCATCCAAGGAATTCCAAACTAACTCCGAGATAGCTCTGATAGGATCGCTGGTTTTAGCTTCTCGTTCCAGAAAATCCTGTTTTGCATGCAGCTTTAGGGTAGTCATAAATTATTCACCAATCGCAGTAGAGTAATCTATTTCCAATTTTGTGGACCGAATAGTCATCCGACCTTTTTGCGTCACAGGTAATCACTGTAATCAAATCGCATTGTGTTTGTCTAATCCCATAGAGAACTTCCTTTGGGCGGTTTAGGTATCGACGATTCCACCGCGTCAAAAAACTGATATAAGGTTGCGTCGCTTACCAAGAGTGTTTCTTGAGACGGTTTTACCCCCCAATCTTCGATTTTTCGTTGATCAAACATATCGGGACGATTTCTGTACAATTGCGATGTATTACCATGTTTGGCACAGTTTGCAGCCAAACGAAGTTGTGTAAGTAGCTTTTTATCAGGCGTTCCATTGTGGTTGACAATCCATTTAAACGCTGCCGGTTGTGTATATCGAGAATCGGCTAGTCGGCTACCAACTTGTTTTTCCCAGAAATGATAAAGCGAAATCATAAATGTTTGCCGCAGTATCTCTAACGTGTCTTCAGCATCTGTGATCAGCTCGCCCGCATGTTCACCATAGTCATAGACCCACTCCCCATCTGGACCTTCTTCAACCTCGTTTGCTTCACCGAGTTCGACCTTTTCTCGATGTTTGTTGTAGTTTTCATGGATACGTTCAATTTCTGATTTGTAAATCTCGCAACTTTCACTGCAAGTTTTTTTGAGAGAACGTAAGCCATAATGAAATCTGTGGAACCAAAACCTGTCAGGTTTTTTGGGTTTCGTATTTTGAGCCACCATAATGTCCTCTATTATTTTTCTTTATTCAAAGGTTGATTGTCTCTGCACTTCATATTCGGTTGATTGAGAGCCTTTTTAATCAGCGTTCCGAGCTTGCTGCTGAGCTCGATGACCTGCCTTCAGTAGGTTAAGCACGGGGAAAAAAGATACTAATCGTCCGCGACAGGCTTAAACCACGGATTCTTCTTTGAAGGCCTAATCTCCCAAAGAAATTTCTTACCGCGATTATCAAGCGGAGAGTCACAATTCCCCGTAAAGGAATGATCAATCGTTCCTTCTCGTCCAGCAATCTTGTTTAGCAGTGGCTTTTCACCGAACTTCTGATGAAAGCTTTCGAGTAGCCAATGTTCAAAGTCTTTAAATGCATCAGGAGAACGACCGTCATCAAATTCTTCCATATAGAATTTGAAGGGCACATCCTTCAACGATCGGGACATGTCAAAAATCCAATTTTGGAGATGAGATCGCAGACGATTCCCAATATTGCCGCGACCGATATACATGACTTCTGAACAGCGGGACTGATAGTTAACTCCAAATCCGTGGCCAATTGAAATGACGTAAACGCCATTCCGAACATCCGAGAACCAATTTTTGTTATTTTTCTTTTCGGTGTCTCTGTCCCAAGTATCCTTGATGATCTTAATCACTCGCGAGACAACAGCTTTTTTCAGGCTCGATTGAACATCCTCATGCAGACCGTCAAATTTCGCCAGATCGAAACCAATGTTTTGTGCTTCATCAAAAACACTAATCAGCTTAGTTTGCTTCCAATCGACTTCGATTGTTGCCATACTACCCCCATTTGATTTCCGTAAGATCAACCGTCTTCGGAATATTTTTTAGTTATATTCTTGTCTATTACCTACTTGGCGTAATAACCCTAGATCAAAGTTAAAAGGGAATGTCCATGCAGACCAGATGTAAGAAGTGCCATACAGATAGATTTTTTTGGTATGAACAATCACCAGAAAGTAAAAACCAATTCAAAGTACAATGTACGCAGTGTGGAACATTCCTAAAATGGGAGAGCGAAAGACATTTGTCTGAAGCCAACAACGATTCGAATACCACCATTATTCCATACGTAGCACCGCCTACCTTAGATAAATTCCGGAGTTAGATGTATTCGCTGAGGAAATGGTCAAAAGCACTTTAATATCCATGTTGGTATCACAATGGGACCGATACAAAAGCATCTGAACGGACCATTTGAACTTACAAAGACGCCGTATCAATATTCGGTCTTTCAAAAATCCCAAAAATTGTCAAAACCCCTTTTCGAAAAGTGGTTAGCAATTCATATTTTGATTTTGGCTTATCAATCACCAAAAGAGCTTTTCAATCCCCCATGCCATTGAACAATGGATTGTTATCCGCTGTCATAATCGATTTTAAAGCGCCTTCTAACGATGATACATAAAATTCTGTTGGATCATTCGTTTGAGATTCCAGCAGCATCTTAGACGGGCTTTTTAGATGATCATCGATTTTTGCAATTGCATCCACTCGTAACGGAATTTTCAAACCAGCTTCCAACACGTAGTAGATGATAAGATCATTCAGAATGATGGACCTTGGCTTTCCGCTCAAGCGGCATAGCTGGTCAAACGCGGATAGCGTTGTTTTGGATATATTGAAATTAACAAGAGTTTTAGCATTTTTCATAGAACCTCCTTTCGAAATGCATTTGGCAATGAGCGTTGGAATATGTCTATTTAACAGGAATGGTAGCAATGTTATCAGTTGCTAGTTGTTTGTTTTGAATGTTGTTTTGTGTTTGTTTTAAGCAATACTATATTATCAAGGTCGAAATGAGTTTTCGAACAAGTGATTGATTTAATAAAGGAAAGTTGACTGAAAGGGGTATATACCCAGCGGTCAGTCTTGGTGGAAGTTTTCCCAGTCGACACATTCGTCGTAGCTGTATTTTCCACGGAACTTACTGATGTAGTCTATCCATCCGTGATCGGTATTCCGTTGAATATCGATTTGGTTGTATCCGTATGATGTCTTCGACCAACATTTCTGGATGAGGGATGGAAAGGTCATGTCGAGTGATCGTCGAGGACAATCAATGACACAGTGGTAATGAAGACGGGTTCCATTCAACCCACCTTCTAGAAACGGTATAACCTGAATCCGTTTCCCATGTCGTACAAATGAATTTCCGAAAACCTCGGTATTAAGAAGGTTCATAAAGTGACGGAAATTCTGAATCGCTTTTTCACGATCTATCCGGATATGAACCGGAAAAACTCCCTCAGTGACCAAAACGGATTGTTTGAGTGTGAGGGTTACAGAGAAAGGTTCGTAGAACTTGGTAAGGTTCACGAATTCCTTGACGGAATGTCTGTAATTGAGTTTTTCGGTGAGGTTCATGTATCTATTTATATGATAAAGATTAGTTCTTTACCGTCTCATCAAGATTATAATGTGGTGGGAGCTGTCCACCGATGACAGTCTCAGTTCCATCCCGATTTTCGTAGGAAAGATACAGATGGATTACATTGTCATCACAGATCGAAAGTTTGACGATCCGACCCATTAGCTCCGGAACTTTGATCTCATAGTCCTTGACGATAAATGGATCATACGGATTGCCATCCGGAACTCTATAATCGAATTTGACCGATGGTCCCTGAACGTTGTTATAGTGATGAATGGTATCCTCTCCTCCATCACTGTCCGACTTCGTAACGACAAGTTCCAGAAGTTCGTTTTCGAAAAACTCACCGTAAATCTTGTGTCCATTCGTTTCGAATTCTCGATAGACACAATGAGATAGCGGGATACGGTCCTCGAATGGTGTTTCGGTGGATGTTTGAGTGTTAATGTTCATTGATAAAAATTCTCCTTGGTTAGAACGTAATGTTCAAATGTTCAGTGGAATGTAGTTGGACTTATAAGACCCTCCCGTTCGTTGTTTTCGTATTCATAGAGATTGAAACCTTCTCCAAAACTTCTGGGAGGTATTTTCGAACAATTGTTCACGACTCATAGTTTTATGAGGGTCCTGATATTCCGATGACGGATAATCAAAATCCCACGTCGGAATTGGATCAGGTTCACAAGAAGGTATGTGAGGTGGTGGGGAAGATGGGATTATTGGTGGGGGTGATGATGGTATTGGGGGGATAATAGACATAGCTATAGTGGTCTCGTGGTTAGAGTTTATGTTTAAATATGTGGTGGAATTTATGTTATGTTTTTAACATCTTTAAACACAAGACCATAATATTGCTATTGTGTCAAGTATATTGTGTATTATCGATATATCTCTACATCTATACTGTGGATTCATGAGAACCTAGCGGTCAGACCTTCTGTAGGGGGTAAAACCATACACAAATTGGTCCCAGACAGCCTGTGAGGGCTATTTGGAGACATTGTGGGACTTTGAAGGGAAAATGGTGCTGCTAGAGAGAATTGAACTCTCGACCTCGTCATTACCAATGACGCGCTCTACCACTGAGCTACAGCAGCCGGACCATTTTGATACGCTGGCGATAGCCGCCACATCGGGCGGTTTCGACCGAACCGAGGCGCTAAGACCAAATGCTTCGCATCTTGTCAAGCGGAGTTGCGTTTTTCAGCGGATAATGCAATCACGCGCCATGCCAAAACCCCAGCCCAAATCAGAAAAATTACGCAAGGAAGCGGAGAAAGCCGAGCGATTAGCGGCTCAGCTCCGCGCCAATCTGCGCCTCCGCAAGGCTCAGGCGAAGGAAATGGTGCCCGGAGACGCCGAGGGCAAACAGCAACCCTAAGATCAGGTCCTAGGCGTTAACCACTGCCCGCTCCGGTTTGATAATCTCGAAATTGCTGACCGCCTCGATGAATTTCGCGGACACCGGCGCAACCTCTTCGGTCGCCGGATCAAACCAGACATAGGTCAGTTTGACCACATTGAGCAATTCTTCGCCGCGCAGCAGATGCACCAGCAGGGAATAGCTGGTTCGTCCGAAGCGCGTGATCCGCACCGCGATGTCGAGCAGATCATCCGCCTTTGCCGGAGCACGATAATCGACATCGGCATGGCGCACCCAATTGTCGCCGCCAAAATGCCGGGTAAAACTGCCGAGCATGTCTTTGTCGTCGCGCGGACGGTCTGCCGCCACCAAAGCACGCATATATTCGGTCATGCCGATATCGGCAAAGGCCAGATAATGGGCGTTGAAGACAATGCCCTGCAAATCGCATTCGGCATAGCGCACACGCATCGGGGCAATCAGGCGAAAGCCGTCGCGGGGATTTTTCTGTTCTGTCATGGCGCTGGCTCTTTCCCCAGCACCGTCCGACTGTCAACCGGCTTTGCCGTCAAAGCATTCAGAGCGGTGCGGTTTGCGCCTCCAGCCATTCCAGTGCATCGCCTTCGAGTTGCGGCGCAATCACTGCGCGGACCTTGGCGTGATAGGCGTCGACCCAATGGCGTTGGCTTCGGGAGAGCATGGAAACATCGATCAGCTTGCGCTCGAGCGGTGCGAATGTCAGCGTCTCGAATCCGAACATTGTCTGTTCGCCGCCTTCGATCTCCCGCTCTTCGACCAGGAACAGATTCTCGATGCGGATGCCGAATTCGCCGGCCTTGTAATAGCCCGGCTCGTTAGACAGGATCATTCCTGGCTGCAGCGCTTCGCTGAGACCACCGGCGCTGGAAATTCGCTGAGGGCCCTCGTGGACGGACAGATAGCTGCCAACGCCGTGGCCGGTGCCGTGACCATAGTCTACACCATCCGCCCAGAGATACTGACGCGCCAATATATCAAGCTGCCCACCGGTTGTGCCCTTGGTAAACACCGCTTGATCGAGAGCAATATGGCCCTGTAGCACCTGCGTGTAGCGCTTGCGCATTTCTTCGGTCGGTTCACCGACCGCCACCACGCGCGTGACATCGGTGGTGCCGTCGAGATATTGCCCGCCGCTGTCGACCAAATAGAGCGAATTCAGAGCGATAGGCTGATTGGTGTCTTCGTTCACGCTATAATGCGGCAGTGCGCCATGATCACCGGCGGCAGAAATCGTGTTAAAGGACAGATCCTTCAGTTCCGGATTTTCCTCACGAAACTGACGCAGCCGCGCCGCAGCCGACAATTCGTCCTGCCCGCCCCTGGGGGCTTCGACCGCCATCCAGTGCAGGAATTTGGTCAACGCCGCTCCGTCACGCTTCTGCGCGGCCTTGTGACCGTTGATTTCGGCTTCGTTCTTAATCGCCTTGGCGAGAATGGTGGGGTCACGATCCTTCACGATTGTGGCTCCCGCATTGTCGAGCGCCTCGAAAATGGCGGCAACAGAACGTTCCGGATCAACCGCGACAGTTTTGCCCGACATGTCCGACAAGGCATCGGCCAGCTGGTCATAATCGCGGATCTCGACATGATTGCCGAGATGTTCGCGCACCGTGTCGGTGAGCTTTTCCGGCGCGACAAACAGGGTCGCGGTCTCGTCGGCGCGGACAATCGCATAGGCCAAAGGCACCGGCGTGTTGGCGATATCCTTGCCACGAACATTGAAGAACCATGCAACGGAATCCAGCGCGGCGATGACGGTTGCATCATAGCCTTTGTCATTGAGCCATGCCGCGACATCTGCTCTTTTGTCCCGTGCCGATTTTCCGGCATATTGATTGGGATGCACCGCCAGCTTCTCAGGCGAGCGTTGCGGCTGGTCTTCCCAGACCGCATCGATCGGATTCTTTTGCACGGGAACCAGTTCCGCACCGGACTTTTTCAGCGCCTTGCTGGCCGTTTCCGCCCATTCGCGCGTGTGTAGCCAGCTGTCATAGCCGATTTTGGAACCTTGCGGCGCATTGGCAGCCAGCCATTCATGCGGCTTCTGGTCCGCTACATTGACATATTCGTAGAGATTGCCGTCGACCTGGTCGCGGACCTGCACGACATAGCGACCGTCGATAAACATCGCGGCCTTGTCTTTCAGCACGATCGCCGAACCGGCCGAGCCACCAAATCCGGTCAGCCAAGATAGTCGCTGCGCATATTCGCCGACATATTCGCTCATATGCTCGTCACAAATCGGCACGACAAAGCCGTCGAGACCATCTTTTTGCATCTGTTCCCGCAACGCCTTGAGGCGGGCTTCGTAAGTAGACATCAACATCGTCGAGCAAACTCCTTGAATAAGCTTATGGTGCAACACATAGGAGTTCGGAGACCCATTCGCCACCTAAATCCGGCCGGAGACATATAGAGAATATGACCAAAAAGCTTACTCGTCCGCCATTTGCAGAACAGCGTCCCCATAGCTACGAGCGACACGGATATGTCGTCAATGACCCGTGGCACTGGCTGAAAGAAGAGGGATATCCAGTGGTCGAGGACGAGGATGTGCTCGCCTATCTCAAGGCCGAGAATCAGTGGTTCGAACAGAATATGGCGGACCGCAAGCCGCTGACCCAGTCGCTGTTTCAGGAGATGAAGGCGCGAATCAAGGAAGATGACAGCTCGGTGCCGCAAAAGGATGGCGACTGGCTCTACTGGAGCAAGTTCGAGGAAGGCATGCAATATCGCCAGCATTGGCGCAAAGCGGTATCGGGCGGCGAAGACCGGTTGATGCTGGACGAGAATATACTGGCCGAAGGCAAGGAATATTTCCGTCTGGGCGCGGCGTCGGTCTCCCCGGATGGGCGCCTGCTGGCTTATGCTTATGATGACAACGGGTCGGAGCGGTTCGAAGCGCGGATCAAGGATCTGGTCAGCGGCGAACTGCTGCCCGATGTCATCCCCGGCACCCTGTCGAGCTTGGTCTGGTCCGCCGATTCAAAAATGTTGCTCTATGGCCTCGCCAATGAACAATGGCGCACCGACAATGCCCGGCTCCATGTTCTGGGCAGCGACATTGCCGATGATGTCGAACTCTATCACGAGGATGATGAAGGCTTCCGCGTCGGCATCGGCCTGACCCATTCGGAAAAATATATCGCCATTTCAACCGGCGATCATGAAACCAGCGAAGTGCGGCTGGTGCCGACTGACAATCCGCTGGCCGAACCGATATTGGTTTCGGCGCGCCAGACCGGCCGCGAATATGACGTCGAAGAGCATGACGACACGCTCTATATCCTGACCAACGACGATCATGTGAATTTCCGGCTGGCGACGGCGCCGGTCGCCGACCCTGACAACTGGACAACATTGATTGCCGGATCGAATGACTTCTATCTAACCGACGTCTGCACGTTCAAGAATTTCTACGTGACCGAAGGCCGTGAAAATGGCCTCGATCAGGTTGAAATCCGCTCTTACGACGATCCGACCGAGATCGAGCGCATCGCCTTTCCAGAGGCCAGCTATAGCGCCGGACTGGACGACAATCCGGAATATGATGTCGACAAGCTGCGGCTCAGCTATGATTCGATGGTCACGCCGGGCACGGTCTTTGACTATCATCTTGCGGATAAATCGCTCGAGACGCTCAAGGTGCAGGAAATCCCCTCCGGCTATGACGCCAGCCTATATGTCACTGAGCGGATGATGATCGAGGTGCGTGACGGAACGATGGTACCAGTGTCGCTGGTCTATCGCAAGAACACCAAGATCGACGGCAGCGCGCCGCTGCACCTCTATTCCTACGGCGCTTATGGCTATGCCGTGCCGCCGAGCTTCTCGACGACGCGGCTCAGTCTGGTCGATCGCGGCTTTGTCTATGCCATTGCCCATATCCGCGGCGGCGATGATCTGGGTCGCAACTGGTATTTGGACGGCAAGCTGACCAAGCGGACCAATACGTTCAACGATTTCGTCGATGTCGCCAAGGGCCTGATCGCTAAAAACTACACCAGCAAGGGCCGGATCACCGCCTCGGGCGGTTCGGCCGGCGGGGAGCTGATGGGCGCAATCGTCAACAGCGATCCCGAGCTTTGGGGCGCGATTGTCGCGCATGTCCCATTTGTCGATGTACTCAACACGATGCAGGATGAAAGCCTGCCGCTGACTCCCGGCGAATGGCCGGAATGGGGCAATCCGGTCACAGACAAGGCGGCGTTCGAATATATCCGCAGCTATTCGCCTTATGACAATGTGACAGCACAGGCTTATCCGCCGATGCTGATCACCGGCGGCCTCAACGATCCGCGTGTAACCTATTGGGAACCGGCCAAATGGACCGCCAAACTGCGCGCCACCAAGACCGATGACAATATATTGCTGCTCAAAACCAATATGGGCGCAGGCCATGGCGGCAAGTCGGGGCGATGGAATGCTCTGGAAGAAACTGCGGAAGAATTCGCCTTCATCCTCTGGCAAATGGGGTTGGCGGAGTGAACCCGCCGGAAACGGCCTTCGCTCTCTCAATCACCGCTCAACCCGAAGACATAGACGAACTCGGTCATGTCAATAACGCGGTCTGGGTGCGCTGGATTCAGGATATGGCGACAGCGCACTGGAATGCGATCGCGCCGAAAGAAGCCATCGAACAATATATCTGGGTAGTGACGCGCCACGAGATCGACTATCGCGGCAACGTCGGGGTCGGCGAGACAGTGACCGGACGAACCTGGATATCCGACCCGCCGAAAGGCGCGCGTTTCTGGCGCAATGTCAGTTTTACCGGGGCTGACGGCAAGATCAAGGTCGCCGCGAAAACCAACTGGGCAATTATCGACCGGACAAGCGGACGGCCCGTTCGGGTTCCCGCTGATCTCGTCGAGCTATTCCTTAGAAATTAGGGCGCCGGTATTGCCGTAGACGGAGCAAGCGGTGAAGGCTGGTCCACCCGTTCCCCTTCCGCTGTACGCAATTGCTGCGGCTCGAGTATCGCTGCGGTTTCAATCACGTCCAGCGCGCGCCGGGCCTCGTTATAGCGCCGGGCCTTTTCCATCCATTCCAAGGATTCCTCATCCTTCTCGACTCCGGACAGTTTCTCGATTTCCGCAATGGCGGCATCGACATTACCGGTTTCGACATAGCGTTTCGCACGGATCAGGCGCTGTTGCGGTGCCGGCGATGGTGTGCCTTCACGGCGGATCACGAATAGTTCGGACAGCTCCCGCTGAAAATCAGCCCAGAAACCTGCACCGCTAGAACCGGTCATAAGCGCCGGCCCCAGTTCGTCCAGACCTGATGACAGCTCTTCCAGCGTCACCGGCTGGCGGGAGGCGTTGATAATAGTCGTCACCGCCTTGGGCTGCGCATCGCCGAAACGAAGCCGCAATTGGGGATCGATATAGCCAAGCGGAGATCCGCGATCGAGCGCACGACGCGCGGCAAAGGCGATTAGCAGACCCTCTGCCCGGGCAGCATTGCCCGAAGCGGCCTGCGCCTGCACATTGATCCGCGACAAGCGATCTTCCAGGTCGGCAACGCGCACCGCAAGCGCGCGCTCCAGATCGGGTGTCAGGGTTGCTGCCGGACTGACTCCTGCTGACTGTGCAGGCGTCGGCAAGACGCTACCGTCAGCATCGATACGGTTGGCAAGCGCGGTTGCCGGATCAGGCTTTGCTATTGTGCCATCGCTATTGGCAACTGCAGCAGCTTCCGTGTCCGACGTGCTGTCGAACGGGTTATAGCGGGACAATATCCATCCGGTCAGGATCGCCCCGCCGATGAAGGCCACCACCATCAAAATCAGTACATTACGCGTCAAATTGCTCTTGCCAGTCGATGGCGACAGCCTTTCATAATCGCGGCTCATTCCGGTTTTCCTTCCCGGCCCGGCCTCATGGCGAACCAAATATTCTCATCCACGCTGGCATAGTCGGGTCGCCAGAGACAGTAAAGACTCGTCGTCCGGACGGTCCGCCACGTGTAGACTTTTCCATCCCTGCCCTGCCGCTGCCGCTACTTTCGCGGAAAAGGCCGCCACATGATATTGGCCTCGCATTATGTGCAAGCGACCAAGTTCGGTTACCAGATGCTTTGCCGCGCGGGCCGAGTGGAGCAGGATAACTGTTTCCGCTTCCAGACAGGCCGCGGCCTTTTGGCCTAACGCGATTGCTCGCGAGCGGTACACCGGAACGATATCGAGTTGCCGCTCGCCAGGATCGAGCAAACTATGCTGTTCGCCCGCCAGCCACAAAATGCTTCGATATCGATCCGTTTCCAACTGGTTGAGTAGCTGCTGGCCACTGGATTCTCCGGTTTCCTCTATATGGAAGCCGGCATTTTCTGCGGCCCGGGCGGTTGCTTGACCGACCGCGAGAACCGGCAGCAATTTATAGGCATCCAGCTGGTCTCCGCCATAGGTCACTGCATTGGCACTGGTCAGCAGCAAGGCATCAAAATCTCGCGCCGCCGGATCAGACCATATAACCGGCTCGACGATGAACAGTGGATCGACAACCGCCTGCAATCCCAGATCCTTCGCCCGCCGCTCGGTCTTCAGCGCGCCTTCGAGCGGCCGGAGGATCAGCAGCGGCAGCGTCATCGGCCAAATACGGCCTTCAGCTCCGCGCTTGCCTGACCCAGCAGCTTGTCGGCCAATACCTTGGGGGCGGAGACGTCGCCGGTATCGAAGCTGGATGTTCCTTCGACATGTTCTGATCCGTCGGGCAGCAATATCTCTGCCCGCAGATGAATGGTCGATCCTTCGATCGTTGCCAGCGCCGCAACCGGGCTATGACAGTCTGCGGTCAATTGTTTCAGGAACAGGCGCTCGGCAATGACCACACGAAATGTGTTGGTCGAAGATATTGCGTGCATCAGTTTACGGACATGCGGGTCGTCGGATCGCGCCTCGACACCGATCGCGCCCTGCGCTGGCGCGGGCAACATAATCTCGTCGGAGATATCAGCGCCGACATCCTCCATATCTAGGCGTTTCAGACCGGCTGCGGCGAGCAGGGTCGCATCATATTCACCATCTTCGATTTTCTGCAGCCGCGACTGCACATTGCCACGGATCAGCTGGATATCGAGATCGGGTCTCTGCCGCAAAAGCTGGGCCTTGCGGCGCGGCGAAGCGGTCCCGACCATGGCTCGATCGGCCAGCGCGTCGATCGAGTCCGCTCCGATCAACCGGTCGTGGACATCGGCCCGTTCCAACATCGCCGCGAGAATGAACTCTTCCGGCCGGATGGTTTCTACATCCTTCATGCTGTGAACCGAACAGTCGATTTCGCCGTTACCGAGCGCGTGATCCAGTTCTTTGGTCCACAATGCCTTGCCACCGACGTCAGCCAGCGCGCGATCCAATATCTTGTCGCCGCTGGCGACCATCGGCACCAGTTCGACCTGATCGGGTCGCCAGCCATGGATGGACAGTAACGCATTGGCGGTCATTTGTGCCTGCGCCATCGCCAGCGGGGATTGACGCGTACCTATACGCAATGGCCGGTCCAGACCGGCGAGAATCTCTTTTTTGGCGTTCTTGCTCATGATAGCGCTTGTCCTAATGGCTTGAGCGCCTAAGTAAAAGCGTCATGAGCCTGATCTTGGGAATTGAATCCAGCTGCGACGAAACGGCAGCCGCGCTAGTCACGTCTGATCGGGAGATTCTGGCGCACAAACTGGCTGGGCAGGAAGCGGCTCATGCCCCTTATGGCGGCGTTGTTCCCGAAATTGCCGCGCGTGCCCATGCTGAGATTCTAACACCGCTGATCGCAGCGGCGCTGGACGAAGCAGGAAAATCGCTGGATGATGTCGATGCGATCGCCGCCACCGCAGGCCCCGGGCTGATCGGCGGGGTGATGGTTGGGCTAGTCACCGGCAAGGCGCTGGCGATGGCCGCGGGCAAGCCGCTAATCGCCGTCAACCATCTGGAAGGCCATGCACTCTCCCCGCGATTGGTCAATCCGGATCTGGACTTCCCCTATCTGCTGATGCTGGTGTCCGGCGGGCATTGCCAGATATTGCGCGTCGAGGGCGTTGGTCAATATCGGCGGCTGGCAACCACGATTGATGATGCGGCGGGTGAAGCATTCGACAAGACCGCGAAAATATTGGGTCTCGGCTATCCGGGTGGCCCTAGAGTCGAGGCTTTTGCCCGGCAGGGTGATCCAGAGGTGGTTCCCCTGCCCCGTCCCCTGATCAAGTCGAAAGAACCGCATTTCTCTTTCGCCGGGCTCAAAAGCGCGGTGGTGCGCGCCCACCAAAATGGCGCGCATAGACCGGAAGACATAGCCGCCTCCTTCCAACAGGCTGTAGTCGATTGCCTTCGCGACCGGCTGGAAAAAGCGATTCGCGATCATGGCAGTTGCGCCCATCTGGTCGTTGCGGGGGGTGTCGCGGCCAACACGCCGATCCGCGCGATGCTCGAACAAGTCGCGGGGCAGCATGACATGGCGTTCACCGCTCCGCCGCAATGGTTGTGCACCGACAATGCCGCAATGATAGCCTGGGCCGGTGCCGAGCGATTCACAGCGGGTCTGACCGATTCACTCGATTTTGTAGCCCGGCCACGCTGGCCGCTGGACCCGACTGCTGAAAAAGCGCGCGGCGCGGGAGTTAAAGCATGACTGCCGCTGCAAAAATAGGCGTCATCGGCGCGGGAGCCTGGGGCACGGCACTGGCGCAGGTCCTGTCCGAAGGACAAGACGGACTGCTGCTTTGGGCCCGCGAGCCGGAGGTTATCGACCAGATCAACCGTACCCACGAGAATGTGTCCTTTCTCCCCGGCCATCGGCTCCGCGACAACATAAGCGCAACGCAGGATTTAGACGCAATAGCAGCCTGCGATGTGCTGTTGCTTGTCACACCGGCGCAACATCTGCGCTCCACCCTGCAGGCTCTGCCCGATTCCGACGCAGCGCTGATCCTGTGCTGCAAGGGGATCGAGGCGCGCAGCCGGCTACTGTTAAGCGAGGTTGCCAAAATCGTGCGACCGGAAAATGACCTCGCAGTCCTGTCCGGTCCGACCTTCGCCCATGAAGTGGCGCAAGGCCTGCCGACTGCCCTGACGCTGGCTTGCGAAAGCGAAGCCCTGTGGGGACGGCTCAATCCGCTGATCGCCAAACCAAGCTTCCGGCCTTATTATTCCGACGATGTCGTCGGCGCGGAAATCGGCGGTGCGGTCAAGAATGTGCTGGCGATCGGCTGCGGTGTGGTCGACGGGGCCGGCTTGGGTCAAAATGCCCGTGCATCCCTGATCAGCCGAGGCTTTGCAGAAATGCTCCGCTACGGCGCCGCCCGCGGTGCGCGAGCGGATACGCTCGCCGGACTGTGCGGCCTCGGCGATCTCGTGCTCACCTGTTCTTCAACCAGTTCGCGCAATTTTTCGCTCGGCAAGGGGTTGGGAAAAGGCCAGTCGGCCGAAACATTATTGTCCGACCGGACCACGGTCGCCGAAGGTGCCTCCACAGCTCCTGTCCTGCAGCAGGATGCCAAAGCCCGCCAGGTCGACATGCCCATTGTCGATGCTGTTTGCGCGTTGCTGGCTGGCGAGGCTGATGTTCAGTCTGTGGTCACCCAACTCATGAAAAGGCCGCTGGTTTCTGAACGCAGATAGACCAGCGAGCCATGATGATGACAAAATTCCAAAACTGCTATAGACAGCTATCCCTGAAGCGGGCCAGCCGGAGAGCGATTTGAACAGACCTGAACCATCAGGCACGGCTGGTGCAGCGCCACCGGATGGCGACAAGCCAGCTGACAAGAGCAAGGACGATATTGCCGCGCTGGCGAAAGGCGGACGGACCAATATATTCGGTTTTCTGCTGCGCCTCGCCGCGCGCCTGCCGTTTCTTTTTATCGCCGGACGTATCTATGGAGCCGATGCTCTGGGACGCTTTGCCTATGCGATATTGGTGGTGGAATTTGCCGCACAGCTCGCAACCCTCGGTCTCAAGCGGGGACTGGCCGCGCAATTGAGCAAGACCCAGAGACCGCATGTCCATGTGGTCTGGGACGGCCTGCTGGTCAGCTTTCTGGCCTCTGCTGTTGCGGCGGGCATATTGATTGCCTTCCCGTTCATCATGTTCCCCAATAGCGAAATCAATGGCCTCGACCGGTTTCTGCCGCTCGTCATCTTCACCGTCGTCGGTGCAGACATCTCACTGGCGGCGCTCGCTTATCGCTACGACATTGCCTCGACCGTGCGCGCACGATCGATTGTCGAGCCCTGGACGATCAGCATCGCCGCTTTTCTCTTCTCTTATTATTCGCTCCGCGACGGCCTGATCATTTCCTATGTCGTGTCGATGGTGGCAGCGTTACTGGCATCGCTCTGGCCCTTGTTCAAAAGCTATGGACTGCCGCACGGCTGGCGACCAGAACCGCTCAAAATTGCAAAAGTTGCCCGACGCAATATGCCCCTCGCCGCTGCCGATGCCGCCGAGTGGGGCTCGCGCCGGCTGGATCTGGCGATCCTCGGCCTGTTCGCTTCGCCAGCGATCGTCGGTGTCTATTATATCGCCCAGCAAGTGGCGAGCCTGCCCCAGAAGCTCAAAACCAGTTTCGACCCCATTCTTGGCCCAGTCATCACCCGCAATCTCGAGGCAGGCAATTTGAAAGCCATTGCCAGCCAGGTCAGTCAGGTCGGCTACTGGATCATTGCCGCGCAGATCGGCATTGCGCTCGCTCTGGCGATCCCGGGAGAAGCCGTGATGGGACTGGTTGGGCCGGGTTTCGTCGGCGGGACCGGCGCACTGGCCTTTCTGCTCGCCGCCGAAGCCGTGGCGGCAACCGCTGTGGTCAGCGAATCGGCGCTGGTCTATATCGCGCGTCATCGCAATCTGCTGATCTCGCTGTCGATGCTATTGCTGCAAGCGGCACTCAGCGTCGCCTTCATCCAGATCTGCATCTATCTTCAATGGGGACCATTGTTCCAGGCTGCGGCGGTCGCGGCAGCGCTGATGGTAGCACTCGCTTATGCGTCCGTGGTGAAGGCAATTTTCCTGTCGAAACTGCTCGACGCGCCGGTCAACGGTTGGCGCTGGACCTTGATGATCGCGGTCGGCGTCGCCAGCGCGGTCGGCTATCTCGCCACCCGTCTGCCCGAATGGGCGGAACTGATCGTCGGCATTCCGATGATCCTAGGCAGTTACGCCTGGGTCATCTGGAAATGGGGTTTTGGTCCGGAGGACCGGAAGCTTTTCAAAATGAAGGGCTGATCATCCCAGCCGTTTACTGACCAAGTCCTTCAGATCCGCTTCCGGGCGAGCACCAAAATGGGAAATCACTTCCGCTGCGGCGATCGCACCGATGGTCAGACATTCTTCCATGGGACGTTGCTCGATATAACCGCTCAGGAAGCCCGCTGCGAAAAGGTCGCCGGCGCCGGTGGTATCGACAATATGATCAACCGGTTCCGCAGCAACCGCAGTCGTCTTTCCATCACGAACCGCGATCGCACCCTGTTCACTGCGTGTCACGATCAGAGTTTCGACCTTGGCAGCCGTCTGGGCAACCGCAGCGTCAAAATCTTCGGTCTCGGCCAGCATCATGATTTCCGCTTCATTGGCGAACAATATATCAATCTTGCCATCATCGATCAGCCCGGCAAATTCTTCCCGATGCCGGTCGACGCAAAATGTGTCAGACAGGGTGAAAGCGACCTTGCGGCCATGTTCCTTGGCGATATCGATGCCCAGCGCCATGGCGGCCTTGGGTTCGTCGGCGTCCCACAAATAGCCTTCGAGATAGAGGATAGCCCCGCTGGCGATCAGATCGGCGTCGACCGCAGCCGGTGGCAGAAATTGCGATGCGCCGAGAAAGGTATTCATCGTACGCTGTGCGTCAGGCGTAACAAAAATCAGGCAACGCGCAGTCGGTGGCTCTTTGGCCAGCGGGGGCACGTCAAAATCGATGCCGGTCGCCCGAATATCATGGGCGAACACTTCGCCCAGCTGATCATCAGCCACTTGCGCGATGAGCGCGCACTGGCGACCCAGGGTCGACGCGCCAGCCAACGTGTTCGAACCCGAACCACCGCTAATTTCCCGCGCAGGCCCCATATCACGGTATAATTCTTCAGCGCGAGCGGCATCGATCAGCGCCATGCTGCCCTTGACCAGCTGCTCCTCGTCGAGAAAATCGTCGCTTGCTTGAGAAATTACGTCGACAATTGCATTGCCGATGGCGACGATATCATAACGGGCTTCGGTGGTCATAAAATTCCCTTTGAGCGGTTCGCGTTCTGTCGCGTGCGTTACGGGTTTGACCCGGTGCCTTCAAGCAGAATTGACGCTGGCCCGGCAATCGTGACATGAAGCGCAAATGTTTCAGGCCCTTGCACGTTCTTTTGCTCAACTCACCGACCGGACGATATTGGCAGTCCTGCTGAAGGTCATCCTGCTCACTATCCTGTTGTTCGGACTATTCGGCGTAGCAGCCTATTTCGGGCTAGTCTGGCTGTTCGCCTGGCTTGGCTGGACGGAAGGCGGATTTGCTGCTGCAGCTGGTGCAGCAATCATCGCCATATTAACCGGGCTTCTATTGTTCCGGATCGTCGCCATTTTCGTGCTCAACATCTTTTCAGACGATATAGTCGAAGCGGTCGAGCAACGATATTATCCGGAACAAGCGGAAACGGCCAAACCACCGGGCTATGTCGTCGGCATTAAAATGGGGCTCGCTTCCACTGGCCGCGCGCTCGGCTATAATATCCTTGCCGCGCCGGTTTATATCTTACTTCTGGTGACCGGCATCGGTGTTCCGATTGCGTTTTTCTCGGTCAACGCCATTTTGCTGGGACGGGATCTTCAGGACATGGTCGCTGCCCGGCATGCCAGCGATTTCCACAATCTCGCTGCGGGCTGGAAACTCCCGAAGGTCGAGCGGTTTTTCCTTGGATTGATTACCGCGCTTTTGCTGGCGATACCCTTCGTCAATTTCCTTGCGCCGGTTTTGGGAGCCGCTATGGCTACCCATCTGGTGCATGGGAAGAAGAAAGAACAATCCGCATGAAAGCCAAATTTCTTATACTGCTCAGCCTGCCTGCTCTCGCCGCCTGTGCCTCGACGGCCACTACGACCAGAAGCACCGGCCTGCCCGCCGTCTCGGGATCACCGCTCAGTTCCGTGGCAGGGTTAGATATCGTCATGGGCAAGACCGCCGATCAGCTGACTCGCCTATTTGGCACTCCCAAGCTCGACATTTCCGAACTGCCCGCCCGAAAACTGCAATTCGCCAGCGGCGCCTGCATCCTCGACGCCTATCTTTACCCTCAGGAATCCGGCGGGACCCAGCGGGTGACGCATATTGATACCCGCCGCAGCGACGGCGCAGCGGTCGACCGGGTCAGCTGCGTCAATGCGTTAAGGTTGCGCTGAGGCCAACTGATCCAGCGCCCAGCCGGCCGCTTCCCTGATCACTTCATCTTCATCTTTGAGGAGCGCCTGCACCGGCGCTACCAATGCTGCATCGCCGCTATTGCCGGCAGCGATAAGGGCGTTGCGCACCATTCTGTCGCGGCCGGTTCGCTTGATCGGTGATCCGGAAAATACCTGCCGGAAATCGGCATCATCCAACGCCAATATATCCACGAGTGCCGGAGCCGCCAGCTCCGCGCGCGGCAGGAATGCCTTGTTCGCCGCCCCCGCCTTCGCAAATTTATTCCACGGGCAGACTGCCAGACAATCATCACAGCCATAAATATGGTTGCCGATCGCCTTGCGATATTTATGCGGGATCGGTCCCTTATGCTCGATTGTCAGATAGGAAATACAGGCCCTCGCATCGAGCTGATAGGGCGCGGGAAAGGCGCCGGTCGGACAGACGTCCTGACAGGCCGAACAACTGCCGCAACTGTCTTTGCCCGGTTTTGAAGGCTCCAGATCGAGGGTCGTGTAAATCGCGCCCAGAAACAACCAGCTTCCGTGCTCGCGGCTGACAACATTGGTATGTTTACCCTGCCAGCCGAGGCCCGCGGCCGCAGCAAGCGGCTTTTCCATCACCGGCGCGGTGTCGACAAAAACCTTTACCTCGCAATCCGCCTGTTCGACCAGCCAGCGGGCTGTCCGCTTGAGCGCGCCTTTTACCACATCATGATAGTCCTTGCCCTGTGCATAGACCGAAATGCGACCGTGGTCGGAAACACCCTCCAGCGCGAAAGGATCGGTGGCAGGCGCATAGCTCATACCCAGCATGATCACCGTCTGCACCTCGGGCCACAGCGTTGCCGGATCGGACCGCTCGTCCGCCCGGTTCACCATCCAGAGCATATCGCCCTGACGACCGTCATCGAGCCATTGCTGAAGGCGCTGCTGCGTCCGGGGGCCGAGCGTTGCCGGAGCGATTCCGACAGCAGAGAAGCCCTCTTCCACCGCCTTTTTTTCCAGCGCTTTGGTCAATCTTAACTTGTCATCCGGCATAGGCTGTCCCTATCAAACACTCCCGTCATATATGAAAGCCGTAAATGCACGCGCCCCATTCCGAATTTGCCGTAGAAGCTCGCAATATCGTCAAAAGATTTGATGGCGAGACAGCAGTGGACGGGATTGATCTGACGATCAAAAAGGGAAGCATATTCGGCATATTGGGCCCGAATGGAGCGGGCAAGACCACGACTTTGCGGATGCTGCTCGGGATAATCGACCCGGATGAAGGCGAACGTTTTCTGCTCGGATCATCCGAACCGATCTCAAAAGCACATCAGGTTGGCTATCTTCCCGAAGAGCGTGGCCTCTATCAATCAATGAAAGCCTATGACGCGATTGCCTTCATGGGCGCGCTGCGCGGTCTACCGCTGGCCGAGGGCCGCAAGCGTGGGCGCAAAATGATGGAAGATCATGGCCTGGGCGATGCCGCCGACAAGCAGATCCGCCAGCTGTCCAAAGGCATGGCGCAGACGGTGCAACTGCTCGGCACGCTTGTACACGACCCCGATCTGATCATTCTCGACGAGCCATTTTCCGGTCTCGACGCACTCAATCAGGGCAAGCTGGAACGGTTGATCCGCGATCAGGCCGACAAAGGTGTCACAATTATTTTTTCGACCCATGTGATCGCGCATGCCGAAAGATTGTGCGAAGAAATCGCCATTATCGCCGACGGCAAAATCCCGTTTAAAGGCAAGGTTTCGGCAGCGCGCGACCGGCTGCGCCCGCAGGTCCATCTCGAAACCCGCAATCTCGATGGCCCCTGGCGCACTGCAATCCCTGCCGACTGCAAGCCGCTCGGGCACAATTGGCATTTCACTTTGCCGGAAAGCGGCGTCGAGCCCTTGCTGCACGCGCTGGTCGAAGGCGGTGCCGGGATCGAATCCCTGTCGATCGAAAGGCCAGGCCTGCACGATGCCTTTGTCCAGATCGCCGGCGAAGCGGTTGCCCGAAAAATGAACGCCGATGCCACAGCCAATGATATGGACGCCGCAGCATGATCGAAACCATCCGCGCCGCCTTCGTCATCGCCCGTCGCGATTTTACCGCGATCATATTTTCCAAATCCTTCTTTTTCTTCCTGCTCGGCCCGCTGTTTCCGATCGGAATCGCGGTTGCTGCGGGTGGCCTGGGAGCGCAGGTGTCTCAGGATATCGACAATCCTGTCATTGGTGTCGCCCTGAGCGCGGATGAAGCGGAAACCATGCTTGCAGCGCGATCGCGGCTAGCGGAGAATCTGGGCGCAAGAGCGCTGCCGGATCTTTTTGTCCTGAACGACTTTTCCGGACAGGAAACAGACATTATTGCAAAACTGCACAGCGAGAAATCGCTGACCGCTATCCTGTCCGGGACATTGGCCGAACCCGTGCTGACCGGATCGGAACGCGACGTCAAACGATGGCAGGGCAAAATCGCCTTGCTCGCGGAGACGGCGCTTTCGCAGCCCACTGCGATCGATATCAAAACGACCTATGTCGGACAGACCAGCAGTTCCAGCGAACGCAACCAGTTGCTGACGGCGCAGGCCGGTCAGGCGATCCTGATATTGCTGACGATGATTCTGGCAGGCATGGTTTTATCCAATCTGGTCGAGGAAAAGACCAACAAGATTATTGAAATTCTCGCCGCCGCCATCCCGATGGATGCGATATTTCTCGGTAAATTATTCGCGATGCTGGGAATGGCGCTGGTTGGAATCACGGTCTGGAGCACCATGGGATTGTCCGTAGCGCTTCTGGTTGGCGGAAACTGGGACGCCCTGCCTTCGCCCGCCGTCGGCTGGCCGTTATTCTGCCTGTTGCTGATACTCTATTTCTCGATGGCCTATCTGCTTCTGGGCTCGCTGTTTCTCGGCATCGGGGCGATGGCTACAACCGTACGAGAAGTGCAGACGCTGTCGATGCCGGTCACCATGGGGCAATTGCTGGTCTTCTTCCTCGCTTATTCCTCGATCACCAAACTGGGCGAACCGGTAGAATGGTTTGCCGTCCTGTTCCCGTTCAGCTCTCCTTTCGCGATGATCGCACGGGCCGCGCAGATGGATAATATCTGGCAGCATGGTCTGGCGCTGATCTGGCAAGCCATTTTCACGATAATCATCATCCGCTTTTCGGTGATGCTGTTCCGCCGCAACGTGATGAAGTCTGGCCAGGCCGCCCGCAAAAAAGGTCTGCTCGCCAGAGTCACCGGAAAATAGTCTCGAGATTCACGTAATTTGCCGAAAAGACATTGACATTACTGTCAATAGCGCCAGATTGGACTAGTTTTGAAACGCAACCGATTGCTGCAACCAGCAACGGCAGGAGAGACTTATGGCATCCGTTCCCCAAATTGACCTTGATAATCTGACCACCTCGCCCACCGCCGATGAGGCGCTGGAAGGCTGGTACAAACGCAATCCTCCCATCACAGATGGTGATCCCAACCCCTGGGATGTCAGCCGCGCCGAGCTGTACAGCAAGGATCTCTGGCGCAAGCCCTTTGCGGAAATGCGTGCGCAGGCACCGATCAACAAGGTCGAAGGCGGAGTGCACGGGGATTTCTGGAACATCACCACCTACAAACCGATCCAGCATGTCGAAGCGCTACCGGATATTTATTCCTCCGATGTTTCCCACGGCGGCATCACCATCGCCAATCCCGATTTCGATGATTCCGATTTTCAGCTGCCAATGTTCATCGCCATGGACCGGCCGAAGCACACTGGTCAGCGGCGCACCGTAGCGCCGGCCTTCACGCCAACCGAGATGAAGCGGATGGAAACAGAAATCCGCCAGCGCACCGAAGAAGTGCTCGATGGCCTGCCATGGGGCGAAAAATTCGACTGGGTCGACAAGGTCTCGATCGAGTTGACCACCGGCATGCTTGCAATCCTGTTCGGCTTTCCCTGGGAAGACCGCCGACTGCTAACCTTCTGGTCGGACTGGGCCGGTGATGTCGAACTGTCGGTTGCCGAGGATTTGACCGAACAGCGCCGGCATATTCTTTATGAAATGGGCGCCTATTTTACCAAGCTGTGGAATGAACGGGTGGATGCAGAACCGACCCCTGACCTGATTTCGATGATGATCCATTCCGAACATATGCGCGACATGGATCCGATGGAATTCATGGGCAATCTTGTGCTGCTGATTGTTGGCGGCAATGACACCACTCGCAACACCATGTCGGGCGTGGCTTATGGTCTGGGCCAGTTCCCCGAAGAACGGGCAAAACTTCAGCAAAACCCCGATCTTATTCCCAATGCGGTGCAGGAAATCATCCGCTGGCAGACCCCGCTCGCCCATATGCGGCGCACGGCTCTGGAAGATCATGACCTGTTCGGACATCAGATCAAAAAGGGCGACAAGGTCGTCATGTGGTATATTTCCGCCAACCGCGATGAAGAGGTTTTCCCGGAAGCAGACAAGATCATTGTCGACCGCGAAAACGCGCGGCGGCATCTCGCGTTCGGCTATGGCATCCACCGCTGCGTCGGTGCCCGTCTCGCCGAGTTGCAGATCCGGATATTACTGGAAGAAATGCACAAGCGCCGCATGCAGGTCAATCCGACCGGCAAAAATCGCCGCGTCCATGCCTGTTTCGTCCACGGCTTCCGCGAGCTGGAAGTCGAGCTTTCGAAATATTGATCAGTTCCCGTTCAGGCATAAATCTGTAACCAATCGCTGGCCTGCTTCGAATGATTCAGGAATAGCGGAAAGGATTGCAGATGAAATCGCTTGATCGGCGCACCGTCATATCCGGAACTCTGGGTGCCGCCGGAGCCATAGGGGCTGCCAGCCTCTCGGGCCTGTTCGACAATGCGGAAGCACGAGCCGGTGGCAAATTCGCAATCAATCGGTCAGCCGACGAATGGAAACGTCGGCTGGGCGCCGCCCGCTATCGGATATTGCGTCTGGAGGGCACCGAACGCGCCTATTCCAGTCCGCTGAACAAAGAGAAACGCGAGGGCGTTTACGCCTGTGCAGGCTGCAATCTCGGTCTCTATAAATCGGACAAGAAATATGACAGCGGCACCGGCTGGCCGAGCTTCTGGGGTCCGATCGCCAAGGACCGGATTGGCACAACCAGAGACTACAAGATCGGCTATCCGCGTACCGAAGCCCATTGCGCGCGCTGCGGCGGGCATCTGGGGCATATTTTCGATGATGGACCGAGACCCACCGGCAAGCGTCATTGCATCAACGGGCTGGCGCTGAAATTCATTCCCGCCTGAACCGCAGCGATCAGCTTTCCGGAGCGTCTACCTGTTGCCAGAATTCCAGCTTGATCCCGTCACAATCGAGAATCCAGGCAAATTTGCCATAGCCTTCGTCAATATGGCCCAGAATCTCGAGACCCTTTTCCTTGAGCTTCTCGACATAGGCGTCCAGATCATCAACCCGCAGGTTGATCATGAACTGCGCATCGCTGGGCTTCAGATATTCGGTGGTTTCAGGAAAATGGCTGATCAGGCTATACGGCTTGTCACCCTTCTCATCCGACCAGTTGAGCATCGGACCATATTCCCCGTCCAGTTCGAGATAGTCCTTATACCATTTGCGTGTTGCTGCCGGATCTTTCACTTTGTGAAAAATCCCACCGAGACCGGTGACCCTTGCCATTATAAACTCCGTGGTTCTTATTATCTGCGACCATCTCAATGTGCGACCATCGAGCAAAACCTATCATAGTTTACATTTGGTTAGGCAAGTCTTTTGCCGCCACACGCCAGATTCTCAAGCCATTGTCCCGAATATGGACAGATTGCAGCCAGTCCGGCTTCTTTTCTTTGGCCAGCCGGGCCCACAGGCCATCGGGATGTTTCTTCGCATAAATGGCCAGCTCCGCTTCATCGTCGCAGGCAACAATATAGCGTATATTGTGCGCTTCCAGAATACCGCGCGCGACATCCGGTGCCGAGGTGAATATCCTGATCTGGTCACCCATCGCCTGATCGTTGCGATGGTGGCTGGTGGCGAGCACACTATGCGGAGTTAGCAGCAATATGCGCGGACCAAAATCAAAGGGGGCCAGAATATTGGAACGGGGCAAGGCGTTAAGCCGGGCAAGCGACTCGTCGCCCCTGCACATGGCGTTTTCCGGATTGTTCTCGGCGTTTATTTCCTCTGCGCTGACACTGTTGAACAGCGCCACGGCCAGCGGTCCCGGCATGATCAGAATCACCACCGCTGCTGTCGCGATTATACGTGTCAGCACATTGCTGATGCCCCGCGCTTTGACAAAGGCCTGATGCACGGCCCAGGCCAGAAACGGCAGGGCAAAGGCCGCTGCAACCGCCGTGGCGCGCTGAACGAATAACGACAACACCAATGCCCAGAGAAAGGCATAGCCGAGGATGAATAAATTGCTGCGGTCGATCTGGCCGGGACGGACACGGGCGATATAGATCAGACTGCCCAGCCCGACGATGATCGATCCGCCGAGCAAGGTGACCATGGTCTTGCCATTCTGATACCAGATCGGCAGACCTTCGAGGACATTGACCAGCCAATATTCGCGGACAACCGGATCCATCGTGTTGAACGCCCCGCCGACACATTGCGGCGCCAGACTACAGAAGATGGCCAATGCCACCACACCGGCGACGGCCAGGCTGACGATGCGCAACAGGATATTCGCGGGCAGCCACTTGATCGCCGGCAATATGACAGCGGCCCCCGCCGTACAGGCCAGCAAATGTGCCGGGGAAAGCGCGTCACAATAGCTGATCGCAATGTCAAAATTGCCCTGACTGCCGAAATAGAAAAGGAAACTCGCAATCAAAAAGCTCAGCAGAGTCCAGAACAAACGAACGCCTTCTTCGGTCTGGAAAACCCAGCGCCAGACCAGGAGCACGATGAAAGCAGCCGATATTGGTAGCCCTTCGAGCGATATCGACAGCCAGAGCGCGAGCGCAAAGCCCAGCGCGATGCCGCCCTTGCGCTTGTCGGGCCAGAACATGGTCCACAGAGCAGCAAGCGCGAGCACGATCTGCCAGCCATGATGATCCACCCGCATCGGCCGAATCTGCGCAACAATCGGCACCGCGGTCGCGGTCAAGGTTGCTGCCAGAAGCGCGATCGGGCGATCGAACACCTGTTCGGTAATCCTGGCAACCAGCCACATGGCTACACCCAGCGTGATCAGCGGCACGATGACCATTGCCGCGGTTTCGGCGGTCGCCGCTCCCAGCAGCGGTTTGAGCAAAAGGAATATCAGAGCCAGCGGCAGTTCGATCCAGCGGGGCCAGTGCATCGGCTGGCTGTCCGGTTCGCCGATCCGATATTGTGTGGTGTCAAACCAGCTTTGTCCGCCGAGCCAGTCGCGCAACTGCACCATACGCAGCTGATCGTCCGGATCCCAGCCGATGCCGGTCATGATCTGGCCACGGGTCACCAGTATCAGCAAGGCGCAGACAGCTATCCAGACGAGTATGAAACGACTCCAGGGAAAGGACTTAACAGTGGTCATTCACCTGCCTCGTTCTTCCTGATGCGCCAGATGTTAAATGGTCCGATCATCGGTAGCGGTTCCAGCCACTCGAAATCTTCTCCGGCCTGCACTGTCGCCCAAAACCCTTTTGGTGCACGGAGTGTATAATAATTAAGTTCGGGGCTACCGTTACAGCCCACCAGATATTCTACTTCACGCCGGGCCATGATCGTTTTCGCTTGCTCTGGCGAACCAGTAAACGTTTGGATGACGTCCTTCATGGCATATTGATTACGATGATGGCCGGTTGCCACGACACTCAGTCCGGTATGCTGCAAAATCAAAGGGCTCACATCCAGCCCGGTCATGATTCGTGCCTCACCGAGGATGCCCAAGGCCTGAATGGAAGTTATGGTGTGACAGCTTAACGCTTCTTCAAGCTTGATTTGGTCGTCAATCGCGACAGCACCATGCTCCTCGGCCGAGCGGTTTTGCATGACCGAATAAACTGTCGGTGCAACCACCGTTGGTGCCAGCATCATCGCACCAACAATCTTCAGCCCCAAGCGCGATACAAGACCGGACTTTCGATCGCTCGCTTTGAAAATCTGCAAGACCGCCGGTGCGATAATGACGTTCGCAACGCAGAGCACATAGACCGACACACGGGACACATAGATACCCACTATCGCCGATCCCAAAAACAACAGGAGCAGCAGCACCTTGTCACGCGGCGCTACCTTTTCATCGAACCTGAAAAGATAGACAAATCCAGCCAACCCGACGGCGATTGCTGCAATTATCTGCAACTGCCTGATATCGCCGATCTGCCAAAGCGGTAGACCTTCTGGCGTCCGGTTGAACCAATATTCGCGGACGAGAGGATCCAGGTTGCTGAATGCGTCGCCCGCACATTGCGGTGCAATCAAGAGCACCATTGCGATTCCCGTCGCTCCGGCGACCGCACAGACAGTCAATCTATTAGCCAATTTTCCATGCAACCCGGCCCAAGACGCAGCGGATATTATGGCGGCAACCGACACCAGGGCGGCCAGATGAAAGGGAGAAAGAGCATCGCAATAGTTGGATTGAACCCCGAGCCCCTCTGTCACCATGTACAGCGAGCCCGCTGTCCCAGCTGTTGCCACTAGCGCCAGCGGAAATTGATTTGCAAACCTCTGATTCTGCTCGCCTTGCTCGGGAAACAGCCAGCGCAACGAGAACAATCCGAGGAACAGGATAACAAAGGGCAATCCCTCCACCGATATTTCCAGCCACGTCGCTGCCGCAATCCCCAGAAGGAGGGCCGCGCGTCTGGGTCGGGCGCGATCAATCAGTGCGAACATGCATGTCAGAAAGAGAACCAGCTGCCAGCCGTGATGGTCGATCCGCATGGGTAAAAGCTGGTTGATCACCGGAATGATGGCAAAGATCGACACTGCAGCGAGCAGCGCCGCATGATGGCCGAATAGCCTTTCCGTGATTTTCGCGGTCAGCCAAAGCAGGACCCCGAGAGTTAGCAGCGGAACAACCGTCGCCGCGATTTGGCCAGCCACCATCGGCCCCAAGATCGGCTGCAACATAAGAACCAGCGCGCCAACCGGCACGTCGACCAAACGCGACCAGTGCATCGGACCACCGTCCGGCGGGTTTATTCGATATTGGGTGACATCGAACCAGCTCTGCCCGGCGAGCCAATCCATGATTTGCACCATCCGCAGATTGTCATCGGCGTCCCCCATCTGGAACGCAATAATTTGCGACCATTGTGCGATGATCAGCAAGGCTGAGAGCACGACCCAGACGGCAAATATCTGCTGACGAAAATAGCGTGGAGAAAGAAGTGATGTCATTATTTTCCTTTCTCCGAGCGGTGCCTTCATATGCCTGCTGCCATTGACCCGATACGCAAATTAGCGAGCTCGATCGTCTTTTAGATACAGCCTTGGAGGAAATGTTCCAGCAAGGGTACTAATCACTGACAGTGGGAAAAAGTGACCTGCCGCAAAATTCACTGCCTTCCGCAACACGCATTTTCAAAATAATTTAGCGAAATGTTCCTGGTGCATCTTCAATCACCGGAAAACACCGAATTTTCGTGTCAGATAAACCACAAAAAAGCTCACAAAAACCGCCGATCCTTTGGCAACAACCGGCAGGAATCCGAGCTCAGTGAGCCAGCTGACGATCGCCACGGTTATCCCAAGACCTAAAATGGCGGTGCCAATGAAACCAAGGCGCTGAAGCTGCAATGCGCCGCCTAGCCTTTCCTTTCCGGGAAATACGAAACGCGATGATATTATCCAGTGTATCACGATACCGGCGGAATAGCCCAAAGCCGATGCCCAGCCGGGTTCGACCAGAAAGGCCACAAGCACCATGAACAATGATACATCGAAAGCCAGTGAAACGATACTCGCCAGCAAATAACGGGTGATCGAAAATCGCTGCATAATGGCTAGCGGCGCGGGCAGACTTCCTGCCCAAACGCCAACCATTGACCGTCTATCCTGTCCGCTGCGTTCCATCCTGGTTACGCCGCTTTGGATGGTTTGGCGTCAGGCACGGTTTCCTCGATCCGTTTCGGCACATCACGCATGCTTTCGAGCGCGGCGACACGGTCTTCGCTGATTTCTTCGGCAATGACCTGCTGTTCACCCTCGTCGCCGGATTCATGATATTCGGCGTCTTCGTTGACGTTCCAGACATTCCATTTACGGGTGCCGGCTTCGATATTCTCGACCGTCAGCATCGCGGTCATCATCGCGTGATCCTGATTATTATAGCGGTGCATGCCATTACGACCGACCATGTGCAACGTCGGGAAGCGGCTTTCCAGATCATCGCGCATGGTGGCGACATTCTGTTCATAGCTGTCGTCATAGACCGGATAGGCCTTTTCCTGACGCACAACCGCGCCGCCGACGACATCGTCGGGATTGCACAGGCCCAGAATTGCCATTTCCTGCTTGGCGAGTTCGATCAGTTCCTCGTCGGACGAAGACCAGAGACCGTCATTTTCAAAACAGAAATATTCGAGGCCGACACAGGCGATATTCTCGTCCGGTACCATTTCGGGAGACCAACTGCGGAAATTCTGCACACGGCCGACTTGCACGCGATCATCGTGGATATAGATCCAGTTGTCCGGGAACAGATCCTCGGACTTTACCTTAAGCGCCACGGTCAGAAAATCGCGATAGTTGAGATCCTGCGCTTCCGGCATGGATTTCGGCAGCGGATGGATACGGGTAGCAAGCTCGCGCATCGGCGCGCTTGAAATAACATGTTTCGCAGTGATGATGGTTTCGCCATCGGCATTCGTCGTACTCATCCGCCAGTTGCCGTCGGCATCCTGCGCCAGCTGTTTCAGGCTATGCCCCATCAGCACTTCATTGCCCTTGGCTTCGACATGGGCTTTTGCTGCATCCCACATCATGCCGGGGCCGAGGCGTGGATAGCGGAAGGTTTCGAGCAGAGTTTTGACTTCCTGTCCGTCATTGGGTTTCTTGTTGAGGCCAAGCGAACGTTTCAGACCGTCGGTCACCGCGTTCCACAGGCTCAGGCCCTTGATACGCTGTGCCGCCCAGTCCGCCGACATTTCGTCGCACGGCATGCCCCAGACCTTCTCGGTATAGGTCTTGAAGAAAATCGAATAGAGCTTGTAGCCAAACTGGTTAACGGTCCAGTCTTCAAAGCTTTTCACATTCTTGTTCGGAAAAACCTTGGCTTTGCCATAGCTCAGCATGCAAAGCGTCGAGCGCCAGATGCCGAGATTCCACAAGGCTTCAAAGGCACGCAACGGATAGCTGTAAAATTTTCCTTCATAGTAGATGCGGCTCATCCGTGGGCGCTGGATGAAGTCGTCTGGCAGGATTTCATTCCACAGATCGACCACTTCCTGGCTTTTGGAAAAGAAGCGATGCCCGCCAATATCAAAGCGGAAGCCTTCATGCTC
>TARA_R110001606_G_scaffold360158_16_pt1 | contig 72131 bp, 62 predicted proteins | sample TARA_R110001606 | Tara Oceans TARA_R110001606 (sample SAMEA4398315) | marine metagenome | biome: Polar Biome; feature: [SRF] surface water layer (ENVO:00010504); material: water (ENVO:00002006), including particulate matter (ENVO:01000060) such as... | depth 5 m
TGAAGAACCTTTTTTATTGATGTGGTTGATGGCTTTGGTCGGCGCGCTTCAGCTCACGCAGAGCACGCAAGGGATTGTTCGGCAGCCTTTTATAGACGAATAAAATACGGCAAGGCGGTGAGCAGCACACCCACCACCACCACCCAGATCGCCTTGGTGACAAACCAGGGGTAGATCATCAGCGCGGCGCCACACACCAGCGGCATCAGCACCGCTTGCTTTTTTCCGTAAATAAACAGGCCCATGCCCACGCAGCCGAACAAAAATCCCCAGATCAATGATGCAACGTCAGGCATGGTTTGCTCCGTCGATAACGATTCCTTAATCGGTGCCGCCGCGCGCCTTTACCGATTCGAAGTCTTCGTCGTTCAGTTCCGGCAGCTTTTCATCGCAGCCCTGAATGCCTTGCTTTCTCAGGTTGGTGCAGACCCGGTCCAGTTTGCCGTCGACGGCGTGCAAGTGATCGAGCAGCGCGCCAATGGCCTCGGCCACCGGGTCAGGCATGTCGTTGCTGACACCGTAGGCCTGGAAGCCGATTTTTTCGGCCATCTCCTGGCGGGTCTTTTCCTGTTCGGTGACCGCCTTGCCGATCACCCGGCCGGGGATGCCCACCACGGTGGCGCCTTCGGGAACCTCCTTGGTGACCACCGAATTGGAGCCGATCTTGGCGTTCTTGTGCACCGTGAACGGGCCCAGCACCTTGGCGCCAGCGCCCACCACCACGCCGTCTTCCAGGGTCGGGTGCCGCTTGCCCTTGTTCCAGCTGGTGCCGCCCAGGGTGACGCCGTGGTAGAGGGTGACGTCATCGCCGATCTCGGCGGTTTCACCGATCACCACGCCCATGCCGTGATCGATGAAAAAACGCCGGCCGATCCTGGCGCCCGGGTGGATCTCGATGCCGGTGAACCAGCGGCTGAAGGTGGACAGCAATCGCGCGATCTGTTTGAACTTATGGCTCCACAACCAGTGCGCCAGGCGGTGGAACAACACCGCGTGCAGGCCGGGGTAATTGAGCAACACTTCCAGGGTGTTGCGCGCCGCCGGGTCACGGTGAAAGACCGACCGGATGTCCTCTTTGATCTGGTTGAACATAGTTACCTCGAAGTGGAAGCCCGCATGGCTTTTTCCAGCGCCACCAGAGTGCCACGCAGAATGCTGATCTCCATTTTGTCCGGACGGGCGCGCAGGAACAATCGCCGCATGCGCGTCATCACCTGGCCGGGGTTGGACTGATCCAGAAAGCCGCTTTCCGCCATCACCCGTTCCAGATGCTCCAGAAACTGCTGCACCGCCTCGTTGCCAGCGGCGGGCTCGTCCCAGAACATCTCCGGCAGGGGCATCAACTCGCGCCGGGAGCGGGCATCTGGCAGGTCCGGGTCTTCGCCCACCAGCGCCAGCCGCAGCTCATAGGCGATCAACTGTACCGCGGACGCCACGTTAAGCACGCCGTATTCGGGATTGCTGGGCACCGTGACGTGCAGGTTGCAGCGTCGCAGTTCATCGTTGGTGAGACCACGGTCTTCTCGCCCGAACATCACCGCGATGCGGGTGTCGGCGGGTTCGCGCTGCAATTGCGCGGCCAGTTGCCGGGGCGTGACGCAAGGCCAGGGGATGCGGCGCTGGCGGGCGCTGGTGCCAATCACCAGGGTGGCGCCGTCCAGGGCTTCGTCCAGGCTCGCGCAGACGCCGGCGGCGGCCAGCACATCGCCGGCGCCGGAGGCCCGAGCGGTCGCCTCCACGCTTGGGTAGCTTTTCGGGGCCACCAGCCTCAGGTCACTCAGGCCCATGGTTTTCATGGCGCGGGCGGCGGCGCCGATGTTGCCCGGATGGGTGGTCTCCACCATCACCACGCGCACGTTGTCGAGCATTGTCTAGCCTGCCTATTCGATGGGCGGGGCGGCATATTAACAGAATCCGGCCATCCGCCGCGCCTGCGCTGGCCATCGCCCCACGGTGGCGAACAAAGGTGTCTGCCTTCGCCGCCCCGGCTCTGCTACAATTCGCCCCCGATGGACGGCCAGGGCGCCGCCCGCGCTCTTTGAAACCGACAGGATGATTGCATGCACGCGCCGCAAGTGAACATTGCTCTGCGAGCCGCCCGCCAGGCGGGCAACCTGATCCGCCGCGCCGCGGAGAACAACGATCCGCTGAGCGTGGATCGCAAGGGGGTCAACGATTTCGTGACCCAGGTGGACCGGGCCGCGGAAGCACGCATCGTCGATGTGCTTCGTAAAGCCTATCCCGAGCACGGCATTCTCGCCGAAGAAGGCGGGGAAATCGCCGGCCAGGGCGACGGCGCCGATTACCAGTGGGTGATCGACCCTCTCGATGGCACCACCAACTTCATTCATGGCGTTCCCCAGTACGCGGTCTCGATTGCCCTGAAAATCAAGGGCAAGGTGGAGCACGCGGTGGTCTACGACCCGCTGCGCGACGAGGAATTCACCGCCAGCCGTGGCCGTGGCGCGGCGCTCAACGGGCGCCGTCTGCGAGTCACCAACCGCCCTGGCCTGGAAGGCGCGTTGATCGGCACCGGCTTTCCGTTCCGTCAGGATCAGGCCCAGCACATGGACGCCTACCTGGGCATGTTCCGTTCGGTGGCCGAAGTGGCCGCCGGCCTGCGCCGCCCGGGCGCCGCCGCCCTGGACCTGGCCTGGGTCGCCGCCGGCCGCTTCGACGGCTTTTTCGAGATTGGCCTGGCGGAATGGGACATGGCCGCCGGCATCCTGCTGATCACCGAAGCCGGCGGGCTGGTGGGCGACCTCAACGGTGGCCACCGTTACCTCACCCAGGGCAACCTGGTGGCCGGCAGCCCCAAGGTGTTCAAAGGTCTGCTGCAAAAGCTGCAACCGCACGTCACCGACGCCCTTAAGCGCTGAGCCCCGCGCTCCGAGCGCCATGCCACGGGCGTGGCGCTCGCCCTTCGCCGCGTTGATACAACCATCGCCAATCATCCCGATACACAAATCAAATGCCCCGGGGATAGGCGTATGCGGCGGGCTCTGTTAGCGTAATAGAACCTCGGAACAGGGGCTGCGCGTGCCGTTTCATCACGGCGTGCTGGCCACCCGTTCACGGTTTCGTCCGACCGCAGACGCATTCCGATCCATACTGAGACCCGGTTTCAGGAGAGCCGCCCGATGAGCAAGTTCACCCTCAAAGACAACGATCTTTTTCGCCAGCAGTGTTTCATCAACGGCCAGTGGTGCGACGCCGAAGACGGCGCCACCTTCGAGGTGGACAACCCCGCCACCGGCGAGACCATCGGCAAGGTGCCGCGCATGAAAGAAGCGGACACCCTTCAGGCCATCGCCGCCGCCGATAACGCCCTGCCCGCCTGGCGCGCCAAAACCGCCGGCGAACGGGCCGATCTGCTGTACGCCTGGTATCAGTTGATGATGGACAATCAGGACGATCTGGGCGCGCTGATGACCCTGGAACAAGGCAAGCCGCTGGCGGAATCCAAGGGCGAAATCGCCTACGCCGCATCCTTTATCAAATGGTTCGCCGAGGAAGCGCGGCGCGCCTATGGCGACACCATTCCCGGCGCCAAGCCGGGCCAGCACATCGTGGTGATCAAACAGCCGATCGGCGTCACCGCCGCGATCACGCCCTGGAATTTCCCGTCGTCGATGATCACCCGCAAGGCCGGTGCCGCCCTGGCGGCGGGCTGCACCATGGTGGTCAAACCGGCCAGCGCCACACCTTATTCGGCGCTGGCCCTGGCCGAATTGGCGCAACGCGCCGGCATTCCCGCTGGCGTGATCAATGTGATCACCGGCTCGGCGGCGGCGATTTCCAACACCATCACCAGCTCCCCGGTGGTGCGCAAGGTCAGCTTCACCGGCTCCACGGAAGTGGGCAGCCAGTTGATGGCCCAGTGCGCCGAGCACATTCAGAAAGTGTCGCTGGAACTGGGCGGCAACGCGCCGTTCCTGGTGTTCGACGACGCCGATCTGGACAAGGCCGTGGAAGGCGCCATTGCCAGCAAGTTCCGCAACACCGGCCAAACCTGTGTGTGCGTGAACCGCTTTCTGGTGCAGGATGGCGTGCACGATGCCTTCGTGGAGAAACTCTCCGCGGCGATCAAGAAACTCAAGGTCGGCGATGGCTTCGAGGAAGGCGTGACCCAGGCGCCACTGATCAACGAAGGGGCGGTGAAGAAGGTGCTCGAACACATCGAGGACGCCGTCGCCAAAGGTGGCAAAGTGGTGCTGGGCGGCGCCGCCCACGAGCGCGGTGGCAACTTCGTTCAGCCGACGCTGATCACCGGCGCCACCCAGGACATGGAGTTCTGCCAGGAAGAAACCTTCGGCCCGTTGGCGGCGATCATCCGCTTCAAGGACGAGCAGGAAGGCGTGCGCCTGGCCAACGACACCCCATTCGGGCTGGCGTCTTACTTCTACAGTGAAAACATTCACCGCGTGTGGCGCGTGGCGGAAGCCCTGGAAGCCGGCATGGTGGGCATCAACGAAGGGCTGATCTCCAACGCCGCCGCGCCATTCGGTGGCGTCAAGGAATCCGGCCTCGGCCGCGAAGGTTCCCACCAGGGCATGGACGAGTACCTGGAAACCAAATATCTGTGCATGGGTTAAAAGCCGATACAGGTTACAGGAATCAGGATACAGGCGCGGATACGTCCGGTGTCAGTTCACCGCCGGGTCCGCGCGGTTAATCTGTATCCTTCATCCTGAATCCTGAATCCAACCCGGTGCGCCACGAATGGAATCCGCTGTCGGGAGGGAAGGCATATGGCCAACAAGTTACGAATAGCGCTCTTGCCCGGCGATGGCATTGGCCCGGAAGTGATGGCGGTGGCGGAGGCGGTGTTGAACACGCTGGTCCGCCAGCACCGGTTGCCGCTGCAGTATGACCGCTTCGACTGGCCCGCCACCGCCTGGCATCAGCAGCATGGCGCGATGATGCCCGACGATGCCCTGGCGCGGCTGCGTGCCTACGATGCCCTGTTGTTGGGCGCGCTCGGTGATCCCGGCCCGCTCGACGATCGTGAGCGTTACGTGCTTGCCGATGGCATTTCCCTGGCGCCTCTGCTGACCCTGCGCAAGGGGCTCGACCTGTGGGCCTGCGAACGGCCGGCCCGTTTTTACCCGGGCACCCTTCAATACCTCGCCGATGATCGTGCCCGCGATCTGGATATGCTGGTGATTCGCGAGAACAGCGAAGGCGAGTACGCCGGCCAGGGCGGCCGCCTGCGAGCCGGCACCGATCAGGAAGTCGCCACCCAGCTTGAAGTGTTCACTTATACCGCCACCGAACGATTGGTCCGGCACGCGTTCGAGCGCGCCCGGCAACGTATCCAGGTGCGTGGCCTGGAAAACCGCGAGCGCCGCTTCACCGACAGCGATGGCCAGCCGCGCGCCGCCCAGGTCTGTCTGATCACCAAACGCAACGCCCAGGCGTTCTGGGGCGAGCTCTATACCCGGGTGTTCGCGGAGGTCGCCGCCGATTACCCCGATGTCGCCACCCACCATGAACTGGTGGACGCCGCGGCGATGAAATTCGTGCAGGCGCCCTGGCGTTTCGACGTGGTGGTGGCGAGCAATCTGCACGGCGATATTCTTACCGATCTGGCGGCGGTGCTCGCCGGCGGCCTGGGGGTGGCGCCCTCCGCCAACCTCAACCCGGCGGACGCTTCCGTACCGGCCCTGTTCGAACCCACCCACGGCTCCGCGCCGGACATCGCCGGCCGCAATCTGGCGGACCCGCGCGCCACCCTGTTCAGCCTCGCCATGCTGCTTGACCATCTGGCGGAAAAAACGCCGGTTTTTGGTGGCGCGGCGCGCCATTTGCATGAGACGCTGTTGGCAGACCTCGCCGCCGGGGAACCGGCGAGCGGCACCGACCTGATCGGTGAGCGGATTCAAGGCGCCCTTGGAGAAACCGGAGCCGCTGAACCGTCTTAGCGCCACGCAAGGCTGATTTCAGCGCCTTTCCCCCGGGGCACGGCACGCGGAGGAATGAGCCATGAGTCACCTGTCTCCATTGTTGGTGCAATCCAGCGGGATCTGTGCGGAACGGGGCGAAGGAAGCTGGTTGTACGACGGCGAAGGCCGGCGCTGGCTGGATTTCACCTCCGGCATCGGTGTCACCGCCACCGGCCATTGCCACCCCACCGTGGTGGAAGCCGCCCGCGAGCAGGTCGGCAAGCTGGTGCACGCCCAGTACACCACCGTCAGCCACCCCAATATGCTACGCCTCAGCGATCGCCTCTACGAGCATCTGCCCGCCGGGCTTGATGCGGTGGCGTTCGCCAACTCCGGCAGCGAGGCGGTGGAAATGGCCTTGCGCCTGGCGCGCCAGACCAGCGGCCGTCCCAATGTCATCGCTTTTATGGGCGGCTTTCACGGTCGCACCATGGGCGCCGCGTCACTGACTTCCTCCACCACCAAGGTGCGCACCGGCTGGGGCCCAATGATGCCCGGCGTGTTCTTTTCGCCGTTTCCGCACAGCTACCACTATGGCTGGAGCGAGCAGGACACCGTGGCGTTCTGCCTGCGCGAGCTGGATCAGCTGTTCCTCACCCAGACCGCCCCCGGCGACGTGGCCGCCATGATCATCGAACCGGTGCAGGGCGAGTACGGCTACTACCCCGCCACCCAGGCGTTCATGCAGGGCCTGCGCGAACGCTGCGACCGCCACGGCATCCTGCTGATCGCCGACGAAATCCAGGCCGGCTATGGCCGCACCGGGCGGTTCTGGAGCCATCAGCACTTCGGCGTCGAGCCGGACATTCTGATCACCGCCAAGGGCCTGGCCAGCGGCTATCCGTTGTCGGCCATCGCCGCCAGCAAGGCACTGATGGCCGAAGGCTACCCGGGCTCCCAGGGCGGCACCTATGGCGCCAACGCGGTGGCCTGCGCCGCCGCGCTGGCGACACTGGAGGTGATTGAAAGCGAATCCCTGGTGGAGCAGGCGGGCACCCTGGGGGATTACCTGGACAACGCCTTGAACGGGCTGCGCCAGCGCCATGCCTGCGTGGACGAGATTCGCGGCCTGGGCCTGATGCGCGGCATGGAGATTGTCGACCGCGACGGCCACGCGGACGGCGCCCGCGCCGGCGCCCTGCTCGCCGCCAGCGAACAGGCCGGCCTGCTGCTGTTGCGCTGTGGCAGCCACGGCCAGATCGTGCGCTGGCTGCCGCCGCTCACCGTCAGCCGCGAAGAGATTGACCGGGCCATGACGCTGTTCGAAGACGCCCTCGGGGAAACCGCATGACCCTGCCGCGCGTCACCGTTTTGCTGGCCGCCGACGAGCCCGACCTGCCCGGTCTGGAGGCGCTGCGGCCGCTGGCCCGGGTCCATCAGCAGCGCGGCGACGACGGCCTCGCGGAACGGCTCGCCGACACCGACATTCTGGTGGTCACGGACTTCCGCACCGACACCCTGGAGGCGGCCTGGCCCTCGCCTTGCCCGATCCGCTGGGTGCACGCCACCAGCGCCGGCGTCGACGCGCTGATGATCGCGCCGATCCGCGACGGCGATCTGCTGGTGACCAACGCCGCCGGGGTGTTCGACCGGGGCATCGCCGAGTACGTGCTCGGCGCCGTGTTGCTGTTCGCCAAGGACACCCTCACCAACCTGGCGCTGCAGCGCCAGCACCGCTGGCGGCACCGCGAGACGCGGCTGGCCCGCGATCAGCAGGCACTGGTGGTCGGCGCCGGCTCCATTGGCCGCGAGGTCGCCAGCGTACTCGGCGCCATCGGCATGCCGGTGATCGGTACCGCCCGCCGCGCCCGCCAGGACCGCGCCTTCCGGCGCGTGCACCGCCAGGAGGACCTGCCCGCGCTGCTTGGCGACGCCGACTACGTGATCATCACCGCGCCGCTCACCGACGCCACCCAGGGGCTGTTCGACCGTCGCCACTTCCGGCTTATGAAGCCGGGGGCGGTGCTGATCAACGTGGGCCGTGGCGCCATCGTGCGCACCGACGCCCTGCTCGAAGCCCTCGACAGCGGCCGGCTGGCGGGCGCCGCCCTGGATGTGTTCGAGCAAGAGCCGCTGCCCGCCGAACACCCGCTGTGGCGTTACCCCAATGTGATGCTCTCCGCCCATATGGCCGGCGACTTCGTCGGCTGGCGGCGCGCCCTGGGCGAACAGTTCGTGGACAATTTTCAGCGCTGGCGACAGGGGCGTCCCCTGGCCAACCCGGTGGACACCCGCAGGGGCTACGGCCGGCGCTGACTTCGCTTTCCCAATCCGCGGTTTCAGAGGAGACGACGATGAGCGAAGACCTGCGGAGCCTGAGTGCCCTGGCACTGAAAGAGGCCTTTGAGACCCGACGGCTGTCGCCGGTGGAGGTCGCCGAGAGCCTGCTGGATCATGTTCAAAGCAGCGATCACGCCCTCAACGCCTGGTGTCTGATTGACCGGGAAACCACCCTGGCCCTGGCGCGGGAGTCGGAGCAGCGCCACGCCCGTGGCGAGCCGCTGGGGCTGCTGGACGGCGTGCCGGTGGCGGTCAAGGATGTGTTTCTGACGCCCATGTGGCCCACCGTGAAAGGCTCGCGCACCATCGATCCCGCCTCGACCCTGAATAAACGCTCGCCGGCCACCGCTGCGCTGGAGCGCCATGGCTACGTGCCCCTGGGCAAAACCACGACGCCGGAATTCGGCTGGAAAGGGGTCACCAACAGCCCGCTGTGCGGGCCCACCAACAACCCCTGGGACCCGAGCAAAACCGCCGGCGGTTCCAGCGGCGGCTCGGCGGCGGCGGTGGCCGCCGGCATGGCGCCGTTGGCGCTGGGCACCGACGCCGGTGGCTCGATCCGCATTCCCGCCGCGTTCTGCGGCATCGTTGGCCATAAGCCCACCTTTGGCGAAGTGCCGCACTGGCCGGCCAGCCCGTTCGGCACCCTCGCCCACGCCGGGCCAATGACGCGCACGGTGGCCGACAGCGCCCTGATGATGCAGGTGCTCACCGAAGCCGACCCCCGCGACGCGCAGGCCGCGCCACGCCGGCAGGTCGACTATCTGGCCGCGCTGGGCGGCGACTTGTCCGGGCTGCGCATCGCCTACAGCAACAACCTGGGCTATGTGGATGTGGACCCGGACATCGAGCGCGCGGCGGCCGAGGCGGTGCGCGTGTTCGAAACCCTGGGCGCCACCGTGATCGAAGTGGACCCGGGTTTCAGTAACCCGCTGGCCGCCTTTGGCCACCTGTTCTACGGCGGCGCCGCCAACGCCTGCCGCGACCTGGGCGCGCGCAAACGCGCCGAGATGGACCCGGCCCTGATCCAGGTGGTGGAAAAGGCGGAACGCCTGTCGATGCTCGATTATCTGGCGGCGGTGAACGAGCGCATGGCGCTTTCGGAACGGATGGCGGTGTTCCATCAGAAGTACGACCTGCTGATCACGCCGACCCTGCCGATCACCGCGTTCGACACCAACCGGGAAGTGCCTCCGGACTGGCCCAATACGCGCTGGCCCACCTGGACGCCCTTCACCTACCCGTTCAACCTCACCGGTCAGCCGGCCCTGTCGGTCCCGCTGGGCCTGGCCAGCAACGGCCTGCCCATGGGCCTGCAAATCGTCGGCCGCCGCTTCGAGGACGAGCGGGTTCTGCAAGCCGGCCACCTGTTCGAGCTGGAGCGCCCGTTCGCGGCCCGGCCACCGATCGCCGGGGAGGCCTGATATGAGCGGCATCAATCTGGACACCGATTTCTACGAAACCGAAGACCCGATCTGGAACCCGGCGTTGCACACCATCCCAGTGCCCGGCATTCGCCGCATGGTCAATCTCGCCGCCACCATGGACGACGTGATCCACCTTTCCATCGGCCAGCCCGATCTGAAACCGCCACGCCACGTGGTCGAGGCCACCATCGACGCGCTCAACGCCGGCCAGACCGGTTACACCATGGACGCCGGTCTGCCGGAGCTGCTGGAAGCGCTCGCCGACTACTACGGACAGCGCTACCACCGAACCCTGTCGCCGGAAAACATCATGATCACCACCGGCGCCACCGAAGCGGTGTATCTGGCGCTCACCGCCACCTCGGCGCCGGGGCGCGAGTTCATCGTGCCGGACCCGTCGTTCATGCTGTATGCGCCGTTGATACGGATGAACGGCGGCGTGGTGAAAACAGTGCCCACCCGGGCCGAGAATCAGCATCAGCTTGATCCGCAGGAGGTGATCGACGCGATTGGCCCCAACACCTACGCCATCGTGCTCAACTCACCCAGCAACCCGACCGGCACCGTGTATCCGCGTGAAACCGTGGAGGCCATCGTGCAAGAGGCCGCCTATCGGGGCGTCTATGTGATCAGCGACGAAGTCTACGACCACCTGATTTACGACGGCCGCGAGTACCCCAGCGTGCTCTCCTGCTGCTCGGATCTGGACCACGTGATGGTGGTGTCGAGTTTCTCGAAAACCTTCAGCATGGCCGGCATGCGCATTGGCTGGATGATCGCAAGCCAGGGCGCGATCAAGAAGCTGCGCCGCTACCACATGTTCACCACCACGGTGGCCAACACGCCCTGCCAATGGGCCGGGGTGGCGGCGTTGCGCGGTGACCGCACCTTTATTGACGACATGCTCGAGGAATATCAGAAACGCCGTGACCGGCTGGTGGAGCTGGTGCAACAGACCCCGCACCTGACCGGCTACCGGCCGGAAGGCGCGTTCTATCTGTTTCCTTCTCTGCCGGAGGGCGTTAACGGCGGCAACGTGGCCCTGAAACTGCTGCGCGAAACCGGCGTGTGCACCGTAGCCGGCGAAACCTTCGGCGACGCCGGCGCCAATTCCCTGCGAATCAGCTACTCCACCTCACTGGAACAAATCGAAGCCGCTTTCCAGCGCATGATTCCGTGGATGGCCAAGCAGGATTGGTAAGAAGAAGAACGTTGAAAGTTAAAAGTTGAAACGCGGGCGAAACCTCTCCATTAGGCACGGTCGTGCCCGCGTTTGCACTTTTAACTTGTCACTTTCAACGAGCGGGCTCCGCCCGCCTATGGCATATCGTCCACTTCTTCCTTGGTGGCGACCAGGAAGTCGTCTTTGGAGACTTTAAACGTGAACAGCAGGTTGGCGACCACGTAGATGGACGAGTAGGTGCCGATAAAGATGCCCACCAGCAGCGCTTCGGAGAAGGCGCGCATCACTTCGCCGCCGAACAGGAACAGCGCCACCAGCACCAGCATGGTGGTGAACGAGGTGTTGATGGTGCGCGACAGGGTTTCGTTGATGGCGCCGTTGATGATGGCGGTGGGGTCGGTTTCCCGGCTGTTGCGGAAGTTCTCGCGAATGCGGTCGGCGACCACAATGGAGTCGTTCAGCGAGTAACCGATCAGTGCCAGCACCGCCGCCAGCACGGTCAGGTCGAACGGCCACTGAAGCAGCGAAAACAACCCCAGAGTGATGATCACATCGTGGATCAGCGCCGACACGGTGGACACCGCGAACTTGTTGGTAAAGCGGAACCACACGTAGACCAGCATCAGCCCCAGTGCCATCAGCAGCGCCAGACCAGACTGATCGCGCAGTTCATCGCCCACCTGCGGCCCCACGAACTCCACTTTGAGCAGGCTGATATTGCCGATCTGCCCGGCGATCAGGTCGAACACCTGATGACCCACTTTATCGGCGTCGGCGTCCTCGCGGGGGGAAACGCGAATGCTCACCTCGCGGGCGGACCCGTAATACTGCACCACGGCGTCACCGAAGCCGTTACCGCTCAGCGCCTCACGCACCTGGTCGGTGTCGATGTCCTGTTCGCCCTGCACCACCACGGTGGTGCCGCCGGTGAAATCCATGCCCAGGTTAAGACCCCGGGTCCCCAACAGAATCAAGGAACCGACCACCAGGATGATCGACATGACGCCGAGAATCTTGCGCGGCGCCATGAAATTGACGTTCAAGGGGGCTTTATTGCTCATAAGCGCCTCAGATACTCAGTTTGGCCGGCGCGCGGGCGCCCCGGCCGTAGACCATTTCCACCATCGCGCGGGTGCCGATGATGGCGGTGAACATGGACGAGAGAATGCCGATGAACAAGGTGACCGCGAACCCCTGCACCGAGCCGGTACCGGCGGAGAACAGGATCACCGCCACGATCATGGTGGTGATGTTGGCATCGAGAATGGTGACGAAGGCACGGCTGTAGCCTTCTTCGATGGCCTCCCGGGGCCGCATACCCCTACGGATATTCTCGCGGATGCGCTCATAGATCAGCACGTTGGCGTCCACCGCCATGCCCACCGTCAGCACGATCCCGGCGATACCGGGCAGGGTCAGGGTGGCGCCGGGGATCAGCGACATCACGCCGACAATGATCACCAGGTTGCCGAGCAGAGCGATGTTGGCGAACAGCCCGAACAACTTGTACCAGACCAGCATGAACGCCAGCACCAGGGCCATGCCCAGCAGCATGGATTTGAGGCCCGCTTCGATGTTCTCCGCGCCCAGGCTCGGGCCCACGGTGCGTTCCTCGACGATGGTCACCGGCGCCGCCAGCGAGCCGGCGCGCAACAGCAGCGCCAGCTCCGAGGCTTCCGCCGGGCTGTCCAGCCCGGTGATCCGGAAGCGGCTGCCCAGGGTGTCCTGAATGGTGGCCACGTTGATCACGTAGCGGTCGGTGGTGCTGCGCGGCTCTTGCGTGCGTTTACCGTCTTTGTCCACCACCGAGGTCATCTCGGTCTTGGTCTCGATAAACAACACCGCCATCGGGTGGCCCACGTTCTTGCCGGTCACCCGTTGCATGCTACGCGCGCCGGTGGCGTCCAGGGACACGTTCACCTGCGGCTGCCCGGACTGCTGATCGAAGCCCATGCTGGCGTTGGTGACCTGATCGCCGGCGGCGATCTTGGCTTTTTCCAGCAACACCGGGCGGTTGTTCTGATCACGGAACGGGAAAATCTCGGTGCCCGGCGGCGCCACGCCGGTGGCGGCCCGTTCGGCGGAATAGTTGTCCGCCACCAGGCGGAATTCCAGGGTCGCGGTGCGGCCCAGAATGCGGCGTGCCTGGGCGGCGTCCTGCACGCCAGGCAGTTCCACTACGATGCGGTCGGCGCCCTGGCGCTGCACGATCGCCTCGGCCACCCCCAGTTCGTTAACCCGGTTGTTCAAGGCGGTGCGGTTCTGATCCACCGCGTAGTCCTCGATTTCCTTGATGGCGGTGGGGTTGAGCGTGAGGTTGATCTCCGGACGGGCCTCCGGCTGACTCAGCTTGAACTCCGGCAGCGCGGTGCGCAGCGGCGCGCGCGCCGCGTCCGCGGCGACCTGATCGTCGAACTTCACGGTCAGAGTCTGATCGTCGATGATCACATCGCGGTAACGCACGCCGGCATTCTTCAACGCCATCTTGGCCTGGCCAGACCAGGCGTCCATGCGCTGCTTGACCACCGTGTCCATGTCCACTTGCAAAAGAAAGTGCACGCCGCCGCGCAGGTCCAGACCCAGGTTCATTGGTGAGGCCCCGAGGGCACGCAACCAGCCTGGCGTGGTGGGTGCCAGGTTCAGCGCCACGATGTACTGATCGCCCAGGGTCTTGGAGAGCAACGCTCTGGCCCGCAACTGCTGGTCGGTGTTGTCCATGCGGATCAACCACGAGCTGTTCACCGCCTCGCCGTCACCGTGGTTCAACCCGGCCTGATCCAGCGTACTGCGAATTTTCTCGCGGGTGCCGGTGGACACTTCGTCGCCGGCGTCGGCGGCACTGACCTGAACGGCCGGTACGTCCGGATAGATATTGGGCAGGGCGTACAGGCCGCAAAGCACCAGCACGGCCAGGAGCAGGAAAAATTTCCAGCGCGGATAGCGGGTCATATCGATGTTCCGGTTCAGCCGGTAAATTGCCGGCCCGCAGGGCCGGAGCCGCCCGGTCGCGCCGGACCGGGCGCGCGTGTTTTATATGTTCTTAATGGTGCCTTTGGGCAACGTGGCCTGGACACTCTGTTTCTGCAGCTTGATCTCGAGGTTATTGCTGATTTCCACCACCACGAAATCGTCGGTGACCTTGACGATCTTGCCCAGGATGCCGCCACTGGTGACCACTTCGTCACCCTTGTTCAGGCTTTTGACCAGATTTTTATGCTCTTTGGCGCGTTTTTGCTGGGGACGGATGAGAAAGAAGTAAAACACCACCATCATCACCACCAGCATGATCAGTTCCACGCCACCGGGTGCTCCGCCAGGAGCGGCGCCGCCAGTCTGTGCATAGGCAGGTGAGATCAACCAGTTCATTATGTCACTCCAGGTCTTTTAAGCAGTAAGCGTGAGCGACCACCGGCGAGCTCGCCGGCCAATGCCGTTCACGGTGTTTAAAGCGCGGGTACCGGACGCTCCAAAGCCGCGTAGAAGCCGCCCACAAAGGCGCTCAATGTACCCGCTTCGATAGCCCCCCGCAATCCGGCCATCAGCCGTTGGTAGTAGCGCAGATTGTGGATGGTGTTGAGCTGCGCGCCGAGCATCTCGCCGCAGCGGTCCAGGTGGTGCAGATAACCGCGCGAAAACCGGCCACAGGTATAGCAATCGCACCCTTCTTCCAGCGGCGACAGATCATGCCGATGCCGGGCGTTGCGGATTTTCACCACTCCCGAGGCCGTGAACAGGTGGCCGTTACGAGCGTTGCGGGTGGGCATCACGCAGTCAAACATGTCCACCCCACGGCGCACCGCCTCGACGATGTCCTCCGGTTTGCCCACGCCCATCAGGTAACGGGGCTTATCCGCCGGCATGTGCGGCGCGATCTCACCGAGGGTGCGCAGCATTTCCTGCTGCGGCTCGCCCACGCTCAACCCGCCGACCGCGTAACCGTCGAAGCCGATGTCCACCAACCCGTGCAGGGATTCACGGCGCAATGCGTCGTACATGCCTCCCTGTACGATGCCGAAACAGGCGGCATCGTTCCCCGCCTGTTCAAAATGAGCCTGTTTGGAGCGCGCCGCCCAGCGCAACGAGAGCCGCATCGACTCCGCCGCCTGGGTCTCGGTGGCGGGAAACGGCGTGCATTCGTCGAAGATCATGCAGATGTCGCTGCCCAGGGCATGCTGCACCTGCATCGCCCGCTCCGGGCTCAGCTCGATGCGGTCGCCGTTGATCGGGCTTTTGAACACCACGCCCTGCTCGCTGATCTTGCGCATGGCGCCCAGGCTGAACACCTGGAAGCCGCCGGAATCGGTGAGAATCGGCCGTGGCCACTGCATAAAGCCATGTAGCCCGCCGTGCTGGCCGATCACCTCGGTGCCCGGGCGCAACATCAGGTGAAAGGTATTGCCCAGACAGATCTCGGCGCCGGTCTCATCCAGATCCCGTGGCAACATGCCCTTGACGGTGCCGTAGGTGCCCACCGGCATAAACGCCGGCGTTTCCACGCTGCCGCGCGGAAAGGTCAAGCGCCCACGCCGCGCCGCGCCGTCGCTGGCCAGATGCTGAAAGGTCATTCGGGACATGGCAAACCTCGCTCGACGCCGGACGCCGGATGCTGGACGCTAAAATAAAAAAACCAGCCGCACCTCATGTTTTAGCGTCCGGCGTCAAGCGTCCAGCGTCCGGCGCTCTTTCAATAAACATCGCATCCCCATAACTGAAGAAACGGTAGCGTTCGTCGATGGCGGCCTGGTAGGCGGCCATGACGCGGTCGCGGCCGGCGAAGGCGCTGATCAGCATCAACAGGGTGGATCGGGGCAGGTGGAAGTTGGTGACCAGCGCATCGATCTGGCGGAACTGGTAGCCGGGGTAAATAAAGATGTCGGTTTCGCCCTCGCCGGCCTGCAAGGCGCCGGCGCCGCTGGCGGCTTCCAGAGCACGCAGGGCGGTGGTGCCCACCGCCACCACGCGGGCGTCACGGGCGCGGGCGGCCGCCACCTGAGCGGCCAGGGCCTCGCTGATGCGGTAGCGCTCGCTGTGCATATGGTGATCCTGCACTGTCTCCACGCGCACCGGCTGGAAGGTGCCCGCGCCCACGTGAAGGGTCACGAAGCCGATCTCCACGCCCAGCCCGGCCAGTTGTTCCAGCATCGGCGCATCGAAATGCAGCCCGGCGGTGGGCGCCGCCACCGCGCCGGGCTCGCGGGCGTAGACGGTCTGGTAGCGTTCCAGGTCAGCGCTTTCGTCGGGGCGGTCGATATAGGGGGGCAGCGGCACATGGCCGATGCGTTCCAACGCCGAGAGCGCGTCGGCGCAGCCGCTGAAACCAAGGTGGAACAGCTCGCCCTGGCGGCCATGCACGCGGGCCGCGATGCCCTCCTGAAAGACCAGCCCGGTGCCCGGCTTAGGCGATTTGGAAGAGCGCACGTGGGCCAGCGCCTCCTGGCCACCCAGCAATCGCTCGACCAACACCTCCACCCGGCCACCACTGTCTTTGTGGCCGAACAGCCGCGCCGGGATCACGCGGGTGTCGTTGAACACCAGCAAATCACCGGGGCGCAGATAACCGGCCAGATCAGGGAAACGGCGATGGGCCAGCCCCTCGCCGGTGAGGGCCAGCAGGCGGGCGTCACGCCGGTGTTGCGGCGGGTGCCGGGCAATCAGCTCGTCGGGCAGGTCGAAGTCGAAATCGGAAACGTTCATGGCGGGACCTAAGCGGCGCCCTTGGCGGCACGCTTAGCGCGCGCGCCCTTCGGCAACACCACGGTGGCGGTGAGCGAGAGCCGGTCGTGCAGGGTTTGGTGAGGATGCACCAGCACCACCAGATAACCGGCGCCGAGCAACAGCCAGGACAGACCGGCGGCGAAAAAGCGCACCAGGGTCTGCCAGAGCCGTATCGGCCCGCCTCGGTAGTCGCGCACCTGCAGGCGCCAGGCGCGCATGCCCAGGGTCTGGCCACCGTGGGTCCAGAACCAGGCGTAAAAAGCCCAGGTCTCGATTACCAGCAAAGGGAACAGTATGCCCTGCAACACCGCCGTGGGGGCGGCGGTGACATTGACGCCCTCTTCGGGCAGGCCGGTGTGGTTATAGATGATCACGAAGATGCCGGCGGTGATGAACCACAACGCCGCCACCAGAAAGCCGTCGTAAACCAGGGCCATAAAGCGTTTGAGCAAACCGGCGGGTTTGGCGTCTTCAATCATGGGGGCTCCGGCGGGCGGACCAGCGTCTGGCGACGAACGGATACGGAATAAAAAGCCCGCGTGTAACGGGGGCTTCGTTTCATGCTGGGTAGCAGAGCGGGACTTGGCCCAATGCGCGAGTGTAGCAGAAACCGATTCAAAACCGCCAATGATCCGCCACCGGGCGCCTCTTCCCCAGACCCACTTCTGGCGAACTTTCTGTCGTGATCAATCCAAAGACCGTGCCTATGCCGGAGCTGGGTTTCACCGAGGCGCTAATGCTCCCGGGGGCCTGACGTTAGAGCCATAGGGGCGCCGATCAACCGTATTCAGTCCGCACATCGTGCCGGCGCTCCTTTAGCACCGCGTCGCGGATCATGCGCCAGACAAAATCACCTATCTCCTCTAGCGTGTAGCGACCATCGTCGCTAAACCAGGTGGCTACCCAGTTGAGCGCACCGAGGCCTATAAGCCGCAGCAAATCCAGATCCACTTCCTTTCGAATTACCCCTTTCTCCGCCAGTGACTTGAGCATAGTCGCCCAGAGGGACTCATAACGGTCGCGCAACTTGATCATCTCCTTACGTGCTTCGCCGCGCAGAGAACGCCACTCAAACAACAGTACATAGACCATGTCCGAGCCGCTGACCAGCATCTGAAGGTGCGCATTGATGCCTCTACGCAACTGCTCCACGGGTTCCGCCGCACCGGCCACGGCTTCGGAGACAGCAGTCGAGGTTTGCTCCAAACCAAGGCGCATCAGATCAACAAGAATATCCTCCTTGGCCTGATACCGGTAATGAAGGCTGCCGGGCAGCAAATTACACGCTTTTGCGATTTCTTTCACCGTGGTCCGGTCATAGCCCTGCTCACGAAACAGTCGAGCGGCGGATGTCAATACAAACTGACGATCAGACCGGGCCGGACCGGCCGGGCGCTTTTTTTTCATGGTTTTCTCCTCCGGCCTCGGGGTACGGCGCGAATCCGAATTGCGAGAGTCCATTGCCTGCGTCAGACCGACGACTCCCCCGTAATGGCTCGTCACGCCGAAGATCCGCGCGGCCCCGCTGATTTTCTCACAAGTCATCGGCTAAGCACCACCGGCCTTGGTCAGCTGGCCAGGGAAGGGGTCCGGGCCGTGTACGGTCTGCGTCGCACCGAATGCCGGTGCTGCTTCGGTATCATGCCTTATACCAACGATTTCAATTCGGTGCTCGGATCTTTCAATGCTTCAACATCGACGTCCTTGCCTTGATATACAAGCTTCTTCCCGACCATGAAGGCCATGGGCAGATTTACCGCGTCAACGGCCACCAGCCGGCTTCCGCGTAAATAGAATACCACAAACGCTTCATCCGAGGGATCGCCGCGAACCACCCGCTGATCGTGGTTTTGAGATAACCCCACCATTTGTAAGCGTACGTTAAACTGGTTCGACCAGAACCACGGCACGCTTTTGTAGGGCACGCGCTCACCCATAAGCGTCGCGGCCGCCGTACGAGCCTGATCGACGGCATTCGCCACGGACTCAAGTCGTTGCATCTTTTCAAATAACAGATTCCGGTGGCGGGTACAGTCGCCGATCGCCAGGACAGCGGGATCCGCGGTACGAGTAAACTCGTCAACGACAATACCGTCATCACAGGGCAAGCCCGCGGCCTCGGCCAGAGCGGTTTCCGGAAGAACACCGATGGAAACAAGCACGATATCGGCCGGCACGATACCGCCGTTCGCCAATCTCACGCCAGTCACACAACCTTGCTCTCCCGCTTCGAAGCCGGTAACCGCCGTGTTCAAACGTACATCCACGCCGGCGTCAGTATGCTTGGCGTAAAAGAATGCGGACATCTCCGGCCCAGTAACCCGTTGCATAAGCCGATCAGCGGCTTCCAGTACGGTGACATCGACGCCGCTCTTGTTTGCGCTGGCGGCGACCTCGAGACCGATATAGCCGCCACCCACGATGACCAAACGTTTCCCCGCAACTAATTGTTCACGCAAGTTATCCGCATCGGCTATATCATGCAGATAGTGAATGCCTTTCAAGTCCGCTCCTGGCGCATTCAAACGCCGAACACGCGATCCCGTGGCCAGGACAAGTTGATCGTATTTCAAGGTGCTCTGGTCCGACAACCGGATGATTTTGTTGTTTCGATCGATTTGCACGACTCGCACACCGAGCCGCAACTGATGACCCGCGTTTTCATATATTGAGCTTGGCTTCAAATACAGTGAACCCTGATCAACTTCGCCTGTCAGGTAATTCTTGGACAGAGGCGGGCGCTGATAGGGTGGGTGGGGCTCTTCGCCCACCAGAATCACTTTATGCTGATATTTCTTTTGCAACAGTGTTGTCAAAAGCGCTCCCGCCGCGTGCCCGCCGCCAACGATGACCGTCGTTTGTTTCTGATTGTTCGTCATAGCCTGTCTCTTTTCTACTGTGCCTTGGGGTCCGATTTCACGATTACAAACGCCATGGGGACGAGCTCGCCGCACTCAATACCGCGATCGGCCGCGGAAAACCTTGAAATCCTCGAGAATCATCTCGGCCCCCTTCTCGCCAATCATGGTCGCCGGCTGATGAGTATTTCCGCCCACCAGGGTCGGCATAACGGAAGCATCAACCACCCGCAGGCACCGGAGGCCATGCACGCGCAGTCGGGGATCGACCACCGCCATTGGATCCAATCCCATCTTACAGGTACCTACAGGGTGATAGGCCGACTCGCCGCTATGCCTCACCCATGTGGCGAGGTCTTCGTCACTGCGCAGCGTCGGTCCCGGCGATATCTCGACCTCGTGGTGAGGCGTGAAAGCCGGCTGCTCCAGAATCCTGCGTACTAAACGCACCCCCCGAACGAGTCTCTCGACGTCGGTGGGCTCAGCCATATAATTGGGGTCTATCAGCGGTGCCGCGAATGGGTCGGCACTGTGCAGACCGACGTGGCCGCGCGACAAAGGCCGGAGCCCATAAATCATTACGATGTAACCATAACCGCTCATCGCGGTCTTCATGTCCCGCCCGTGATCAGCGTACAACATCGGCCCGAAATGCAGTTGCAAGTCGGGGATCGGCTCCTCCGCGCGGGAACGAATAAACCCACCGGCCTCGGCGCCGTTACTCGACAGTACACCGCGGCGACCGCTCAGATACTGCAGCAGGGCCCGAAGGCCCTTGAACCAGTAGCTCGGATGCATGGAAATGCTCTGGCGGTCGCGCGCTCTGACACGCACGAACACGTCGATGTGATCCTGCAGATTCCGTCCGACGCCCTCCAGCTCATGACGCAGTTCAATCCCGTGCCGGGACAGTTCACCGCGCGGTCCAATTCCGGAAAGCATCAGCAGCTGCGGAGAGTTAAACGCGCCGCCGCAGAGTACAACTTCGCGCCGGGCACGGACCTGAGCCAGCCCCTTCGCGCTCCGATATTCGACACCGGTGGCACGGCCGCCCTGGAGCAACACACGCGTGACGTGCGCTCCGCTGCGGACAGTCAGGTTGGACCGAAACGCCGCGGGTTCGAGATAGGCACGCGCATTGCTACAGCGCGTGCCGTCCTTCTGATAAACATAGTAGTAGCCCACGCCTTCCTGTTCACGGCCGTTGAAGTCCGGGTTGCGCCGGTGGCCCGCCTGCATCGCCGCCTTGACGAACGCCGTGCTCAGCGGGTTGGTATAGCGGCGCTCGGTAATATTAAGCGGACCACCCCGACCATGAAACGCCGTTTCAAGAGCCGCCAGCTCCGGCTCGAAATGTTCGGATCTTCGGAAGTAAGGCAACACATCGGCATACGACCACCCTTCGCAACCGAGCCGTGCCCACTCGTCGTAGTCCCGGGCATGTCCGCGAATGTAGACCTGCGCGTTCATGCCGCTGGACCCGCCGACCATCTTACCCCGCGGCTGATACAAGGCACGGCCATACATGTGCTGTTGCGGCTCGGTATTGAACTGCCAGTTGACGCGACGACTGAAAATCAGCTGCAGAAAGCCCAAAGGCATATTCACGAACGGATTGCGGCGGCTCTCCGGACCGGCCTCAAGCAACAGCACCGAATGGCGGCCGCATTCGGATAGACGGTTGGCGACGACGCATCCGGCCGAGCCCGCCCCAACCACGACATAATCGAACTGTTCGGGTGACATCGGCTCCGGACGTAAATTCAATTTTTTGCGGTCAACTTGACCATTAGCTTGGAATAGCCCCGCACAAAGTTGGACTGCACACGCTCGGGCTCACCCACGACCTCTATGTTATCAAAGCGCTTGAGTAACTCTTCCCACAAAACCCGCAATTGCAACTCAGCCAGACGGTTGCCCATGCAACGGTGAATGCCGTAGCCAAAGGAAATATGATTGCGCGCGTCCTTGCGATCAATAATAAGCTGGTCGGGATTTTCGAACTTTCGTTCGTCCCTATTACCCGAGGCATACCACATCAACACGCGGTCCCCTTTCTTAATGGTCTGACCACGCAGCTCCACGTCCTGCGTGGCAACCCGGCGCATGTGCGCGAGTGGAGTTTGCCAGCGGATAATTTCCGAAACCATGTTCGGAATCAATTCCGGGTTTTTTTTCAGCTTGATGAATTCCTCGGGGAACTGATTCAGGGCCAGCACACCGCCGCTCATGGAGTTGCGGGTAGTGTCATTGCCGCCAACAATCAGCAGCGCCAGGTTGCCGATAAACTCCATCGGACGGTTGATCAAATCCCGGGTATCCTCGTTACTCTGTAGCATGCTGATCAAGTCGAAACCCGGAGGCTCGCCAGCCTTGCGTCGTGCCTCCTTGTCTCGCCAAAGCCTCGAGAATGACCAGGCCATGTCCGCGGCATCGTCAAACATGATGTCTTCGTCGGTAAACTCGCCACCAGTCGCCGAAGATGCTCCGGACAGTCGGTCCGACCAATCAACCAGCTTGTGACGCTGCTCGTAAGGGAAATCCAGCAACGTCGCCAACATGCGCCCTGTTAACTCCTTGGACACTGTCGGCACCCAGTTGAAAACTTTGTCCAGGGGCAGGCTGTCGAGCACCTCGGCGGCGCGCTCCCGGATCAACCCCTCCATTTCCTTGAGATTCTGGGGCGCCACTACACCTTGGACCGCCCGGCGTTGCACGTCATGTTTTGGCGGATCCATGGCGATAAACATTTCCACCGACAACCCTTCCGGAGGATCACCCAGAATAATCTGTGGCTCGGAGGAAAAGAGCTCGTGATTCTTATCGACGAACAAAATGTCTTCATAGCGTGTCACCGACCAGAATGGCCCGAACTGGCTGCTTTTCTGGAAGTGCACCGGTGCCTCATCACGTAACCGCTTGAAATAGGCACCCCACTGATCTTGCCGATACAGAAAAGGGTTGCTGGTATCAATATCCTCAAGTGCCAGGGTATTAACGTCAGGCACGGGCTGTTCGAGAAACTTGACCTGTGGGCGTGTTGACCCCAGTGCCTTTTTCTTCGCTTTCATCAGAGATTTGAGTGCCTTGATCTGTAAGTGCATAGGCACCAATCTCGATGTGGCATTAATCATCTTTGTTTGCATGGCATCGTTCGTGCCTGACTTGGTTGACATGGGGACCTCCCGCTACATCTGAAATTCAGGCAACAGAACGGTCATACCGTCCATCGCCTCGGTGGTTCGGATCTGACAGCCCAGCCGAGAGGTTTCTGCCCGCTCCGGAGTCATGGACAACATCTGCTCTTCAGCATCATTTATTTCCCCGGTCTTGCCGAACCATTCATCGGTCACTATCACGTGGCAGGTGCCGCAGGCGCATTCCCCACCGCAATCTCCGTCGATGCCGGGCACAGCGTTATTAACAGCAACCTGCATCAGCGAGGAACCAGATTCAAACTCGGCAATGTGCTCGGTACTGTCATGCTCAATGAACGTAATCTTACCCAAGGCCTTTCTCCAGCAAGTAACTTAATGACTGCATCGTGGTTGTTGATCCGCTTGCCGGGGAGGTCATTTATTGACACACTGGGGTCATTTAAAGACAGGCATGCCTATCAACGGACAGTATCAATGACACAGCAGAAGGGTGAACTGAAAGCTTCGGAAGGCGGCATTCCGTCGAACTATTCACGACTTATTGCCCGCGAGCTGGACTTAACCGTCAGCCAGCTACCTTCGTTGCTGCAAGGTACCGGTCTCGGTATCGCGCAATTTCTGGGCGAGGACAGTCTGCTCACGCCAGCTCACCAGGTGCGGATTTTGCGCAATGCACTGGCGTTGTCCGGCCAGTTTGAATTCGGCTTACGGCTGGGTAAGCGCCTGACCCCGGCGACCCACGGCGCCATCGGTTTTGCCGCCTCGAGCAGTCCGGACCTGCTCAGCGCGCTACAGGCGATACAGACATTCCTACCTACTCGCGCAAGCATCGTCGAGCTACACCTGCAGCAGGCTGAAGAACACCTGGAATGCCGACTGGACTTCCAAGTGCCGCTGGACGCGGATATCGAGCGTTGCCTGGCGGATACCATGATCGTGGTGCTGCTTGAATTCGGCGAGTTCGTTGTCGGTCGCCCACTACATGAGGCTGAAATTTGTTTTACCCACCGAGCACCTGAGTACCGCGCGATGTACTTGGACTATTTGCCCGGGCGTATTCGTTTTGGTGCCGATAAGTTCACGCTTAAACTGCCGATGGCACTGTGCCGGGAACCGAACGCCTCCGCCAATCATGAAAATTACCGTCTGGCCCTTGAGCAGTGTGAATCGATGCTTGCCGAGCTTCAGACCCACAAGCCTAGCTACCAGACCCGGCTTAAGAAGATGATGCTATCGAGACCCCCCGGTTCGCTCAGCGAAGACGAAGCAGCGGCCTCCCTTTTCATGAGCAAACGCACCCTCGCTCGCAAGCTCAAGGAGGAAAACAGTAGTTTTAGGAAAATTCGTGACGAAATCCTATCCCGGCAAGCGACAAGCTACCTGTGTGACAGCAAGCTGTCGATCGAAGCCATCGCCGCGTTGATGAACTATCATGACGGAGCCAATTTCAGGCGTGCCTTCAAACGCTGGTTCGGTCTTTCGCCCGATCAGTACCGGCAGCACGCCGGTTCCCGGCACACTCTACCCCCTGCCCCCTAAGGTCGCCCGGTACCACGCTTCGGCATTCCGTTTCCTTTCTTTTGTACGTACCTCGACCGACCTTTCCCGCCGGTCTGGCGCGGTCTGTTTGCCGGCGCGCGAAGATATCCACTGACTGCTTTTTTCGGGCCTTGACATTTGGTCAATCGCCCAAATAGAGTGATTCAACAGTCGAACTACTCAGGAGGCCGACATGGTGATCGCAAGCCGCAAGATTGGTTACGATGAAGTCGAGCATAGGGATTTGAATTTCGGCATGAGTCCGGAGACGGTGCCACGCCATTGGTTCAACAATGATCCGTGGATGACCCATTGGATGAACGCGATCCTGGCCGCGGTGCCGGACGGCGAGCGCTGGGTCATGCAGGCCACGAGTAAGCAACTCGAGAATCTTCACGATCCGTCAGTGCGCAAAGCCGCGATCAGCTTTATTCGACAGGAACGCACCCATGCACGGGAGCATGACGCCATGAATGAAGCGATGGTCGCGCACGGCATTCCAATAGACCGGGCGGAGGCCGTGTTCAAGGCGATCAGAAAGCCCCTTCAACGCTACCTGGGCGGTGTCACCCAATGCGCCATGGCCGCGAACTTCGAGCATTTCACGGCCGTGATTTCCCAGGTCATGCTCGATCATCCGGAACTGTGGGACGATACCAGGCTGGAAGTCGCTGCCATGCTGTTCTGGCACTTCGTGGAGGAGACGGAGCACAAGTCAGTCAGCTTCGATGTGTTCGGAGAGGTGAGCGGCGGCGGCGTCCGCGCTTACGCGATCCGCATGGCGACGCTCGCTCTGGGTACAGCCCTTTTCCTGCCTCTGGTGCACGGCAACTGGCTGTATTTCCTCTGGAAGGATAGGCAGCTCACGAACATTCCCTCGGCACTGCGCGCCATTAAGTGGTTGTACTTCGCACCCGGGATCTTCACCCGAGCTTTTGTGATCGATACGCTGCCGTTTCTCTCCCCCCGCTTCCATCCATGGGACGCCGATAACCGGGAAGTCATCCACGCCTGGAAGCGCGCCTACGAGGAAACCGGCGATGCCCAGCAGGCTTACCAAGCATTCCGGCAATGGCATGACGATAACAGGCGTGACACAACAGCGGAACGAGTGGCGGCGGCGTGAGCGGTGCCAAGCGTAAAACACTGAAACCCTCCGAGCAGGCAGCGGCCCTGGTAACGGGGGCGGGCAGCGGTATCGGCCGCAGCTTCGCCTATGAGATCGTGCGCCGTGGCGGATCAGTGATCTGCGCGGATATAGACCGCCAGCGCGCCGAGCAAACCGCCAGCATACTCTCGGAGTTGGGCGAAGGTCGGGCTGTCCCTTACCGCTGCGACGTAGGCAGCGAAAAGCAGATGGCCACGCTCGCCGACAAGGCCGAATCGCTGCTCGGACGGCCAATGACGTTGGTGGTCAATAACGCCGGGGTGGGCGTAGGCGGCCGCATCGGAGAAGTGCCGCTTGACGATTGGCGCTGGTGCCTCAAGGTCAATCTCTGGGGTGTCATCCATGGTTGTCACTTCTTCGCACCCAAGCTGCGCGCACTGGGCTACGGCGGCATTGTCAACGTGGCTTCGGCCGCCGGTTTCGGCGCGGCGCCGGAGATGAGTGCGTATAACGTGACCAAGTCCGCGGTACTTTCGCTCTCCGAAACTCTGGCGGCCGAGCTGACCGGCACCGGCGTGCATGTTTCGGCCCTGTGTCCCACCGTGGTACCCACCAATATCCTGGACAAGGCGCGCCTGCCCGAGAACCGCGGCGATTTCGCCCACGCGGCCATGCGCAAGTGGGCCTTCGCCACCAGCGACCAGGTGGCACGCCAGACCCTGGACGCCCTCGACCGAAAGCAGCTTTATGTGGTGCCGCAGTTCGACGGGCGTTTCATGTGGCGGTTCAAGCGCTACGCGCCGCGGCTATACGCTCGCGCGCTGGGCGAGGCGTATCGCCTGGCCGGGGGCTGATATCCGGCAGGAGGCAAATCATGACATCATTCTCGGCAAGAGTTGCCGACCGTGGTTTTCGGCTACTGATGAAGCGCGAGCCGGCTAACCCCGACGAGCTGGTGACGCGGTTACGGCGCATCGCCGCGGTGGCCCGCCTGCCGGGCGGGCTGCCGTCCGGGGTCACCGCGCGCAAGACCACCATTGGCAATGAACCAGCGGTACCCCCCGGTGTGCCGGCGGTGCGTGTCAGTCCCAGTCAGCCCACGGCCACCGTGCTGTATCTCCACGGTGGTGCTTTTATCAGTGGCCGTTTCCGTACTTATGCGGAGCTTTGCGGGCAACTGGCCAAGAGACTGAACGCACGCGTGTTCTGGATCGACTACCGCCTAGCGCCGGAGGCGCCCTATCCGGCCGCCCTCGACGATGCCCACCATGCCTACAGGGCGCTGGCGGAGGACTATCCTGACGAGCCGCTGGCCCTGATCGGAGATTCCGCGGGTGGCAACCTCACTCTGGCCACGCTGCTGAGGCTGCGCGATGCGCAGGCCGCCTCGCCCGATCCCTCCCCCCGCATGCCAGCCTGCGCCGTGTCGATCTCGCCCGGCGCCGATGCGGTTGGCGATGCACCATCGCGCCAGGCCAACGCGGCCAGCGATGCCATGCTGACTCCACGCATGATCGAGATGGCCACCAATCTGTATCTGGCCGGCCATGATCCCCGGGATCCCTATGTCTCACCGATATACGGCGATTTCCGTGGCCTGCCGCCTCTTATGCTCACTGTGAGCGAATCCGAGGCCCTGCGTGATGATGCCTATCGGGTAGCGCACCGTGCGCGCCAGGCCGGCGTGGCCGTGACCCTGCGCGCCCGCTGGAATATGCCACATGTGTGGCCGGTGTTTCATTCCATGTTGCCGGAGGCGCGCCAGGACGTTACCGAAATAGTCGGCTTTATGCGCCGGCATTTGTCGGCGCCCGTAGCATGCACCCGGGCCGTGGCACGGACGAAACTGCGCCTCGCGCATAGCGGCTAAGCGGCCTGCTAAAAACTGGAAGGAGGACCACTATGAATGTCGCGGAGGACCGGATTCAACAAAGCCGTCGTGGCCAGCGGGCGCCGCGCCACGGGAGCGCTGAACCCGACCACGAGATTTTGATCATCGGCGCCGGCTTCGCCGGAATGGGCGCGGCCATCGAGCTTCTCAGCCGCGGCATGAAATCCTTATCGATCATCGAGCGTGCCGCCGACGTCGGCGGCACCTGGCGCGACAACCGCTACCCCGGCGTGGCGGTGGACATCACTTCTTTCGTCTACTCTTTTTCCTTCGAGCAGAATCCGAACTGGTCGCGGGTCTTCGCCCCGGGCGACGAGCTGCAGAACTACGCCCGCCGCGTGGCCAGCAAATACGGCCTCTATCCCTACATACGCTTCGGCGTCAGCGTGGACCGGGCCGAGTTCGACGAAGACGCCCACTTGTGGCGGGTGACAACCGACAAGGGGCTGGTCACCGCCCGCCATCTGGTGTCCGCCACCGGCGGATTGATCTCGCCCAAGCTGCCGGATATCGACGGTGTCGAGGATTTTCAGGGCGAGCGCATGCACACCGCGCGCTGGGACTACAATGTGGATCTCACCGGCAAGCGCGTGGCGGTGATCGGCACCGGCGCCACGGCGGTGCAGCTCATTCCCGAGATCGCCCCGAAGGTGGCGCACCTTGATGTCTATCAGCGCACGCCCATCTGGGTCCTCAAGAAACCGGACGCCCGCCTGCCCGGCTGGCTGCGCACCGTGTTCCGCTGGTCGGGGCTGGCCCAGCAGGGGGTGCGCGCCACCACCGATGCCCTGACCGAATCCTTGATGATCATCGCGGCGGTATACTACCGGCACATGCCCTGGCTGGTACGTTGGGCCGAGCACGCCGGCGTGAACAACATGCGCGAGCAGTTGCCGGACAACCCGGAGCTGTGGGACAAGTTAACGCCCCAATACGGTTTCGGCTGCAAGCGGCCCACCTTCTCCAACGAGTACTTCGCCACTTTCGCCAGGGATAACGTCGATCTGGTCACCACGCCCATCCGGCGCATCACGGCCGGGGGCATCGAGACCTCCGACGGCGCCGAGCGCGAGATCGACGTGCTGATCCTGGCGACTGGCTACAAGGTTTTCGAGAAGGGCAACCTGCCGTCCTACGAAGTCGCGGGACGTAACGGCACGGATCTGGGCGAGTTCTGGGAAGAAAACCGGTACCAGGCCTACGAGGGTCTCACGGTGCCCGGCTACCCCAACTTCTACATCATGCTGGGACCGTACGCGCTGATCGGTTCGTCCTATTTCAAAATGGTCGAGGGCAACGCGATTCACGTGGTGCGCTGTATCGAGGCCGCCCACGAGCGTGACGCGACCTGCGTGGAGATCCGCCAGGACGTGCACGATCGCTACTTCCAGAACATCCAGAAGCGCCAGCAGGGGACCGTGTTCCTGAACCACAACTGCGCGACCTCGAACAGCTATTACTTCGACCGCCACGGCGACGCGCCCATGCTGCGACCGTCTACCTCTTTCGAGATGCTTTGGAGAGCGAAGCACCTGCCCATGGCTCATTACCATTTCAAAAAGGCCTATCCGGCAGGATGGCTATCAGGTGACTCAAGGCTGACGTCCAGCAGCAGGCGTTTTTCCGGTGATGATCCCGTTGCGGAGGCTACTCGCCGATGACCACTCATGAGGAAACAACACCGGTGCTGGTCGGCGCCGGCCAGATCACCGCGCGCGAACCGGATCCCGAGCGCACCCCCATCGGTTTGGTCGCCGAGGCTGCACGGGCCGCGGCCGCGGACTGCGGTGTGACCGGGGTGCTGGGTCAGATCCAGTCGTTAACGTGTCTCAACATATTGGCGCCGTCTTATTCCGATGCCCCGTCCACCCTGGCGCGGCACCTGGGCATCGACCCCGGCGAGCGCTTCTACACCCCGATAGGCGGGAACATGGGTCAATGGCTGGTCGGTTACTACGCCGATCGCATCGCCGCCGGCGGTCTCGATTGTATCTTGATCGCGGGCGGCGAGGCGCTGGCCACGCAGATGCGCGGCAAGGGCGCCGGCCTGTCCGGAGTGCTGGACACCGCCACCGGCGAGGGCCCGCGACTGCTCGGCGATGACCGCGAGCCGACCAATTCGGCGGAACAACGCCACGGACTCAATCTGCCCATCCAGATTTATCCGTTGTTCGAGCAGGCGCTGCGGGGCCGCTACGGCCTTAACCCAGTCGAGCACCGACGAATGCTGGGCGAATTCTATGCCCGATTCAACGCCGTCGCGGTCGACAATCCGCGAGCTTGGCGCCGCGAACCTTTATCGGCGGCCGACATCGCCGAGCGCTCACCCAAAAATCGCATGGTCGGCGCGCCCTACACCAAGCACATGAACGCCCTCATCGCGGTGGATCAGGCCGCCGCGCTGGTGATGATGTCGGCGGCCAAGGCCCGGCGGCTGGGCATCGAGCCTGAACGCTGGGTGTACCCCCTGGCCGCGGCAAACGGCCACGATCATTGGTTCGTCTCCCAGCGGGCGGATCTTTCCCGCTCGCCGGCGATCACCGCCTGCGGCGAGCGGCTGGCAGCGACCAGCGGACTCGGGATCGACGCGATCGATCACCTGGACCTGTACAGCTGTTTCCCCAGCGCTGTACAGATGGCGCGCGATGCGCTGGGTATCTCCGTGCATGATCCCCGGCCACTGACCGTCACGGGTGGCTTGGCTTACCATGGCGGGCCCGGCAACAACTATTGCACCCACGCCATCGCCGAGATCATGAACCGTATCCGCGCCGACCGAAGCACCACTGGATTGGTCAGCGGCGTGGGCTGGTACATGAGCAAGCATTCGCTGGGGCTCTACGGCGGAAGACCGCCCGTCGGCGGTTGGCGGCCGATCGATCCGGCCGGGCTGCAAGCCGAGATCGACGCCGGCCCCGTCGTGGAACTGGTGGAGCAGGCGCAGGGCAAGGCCCGCATCGAGACCTACACTGTCATGCACGACCGCGCCGACCGCCCGGTCCAGGGTATTGTGCTGGGCCGCCTGAGCGATGGCCGGCGGTTTGTTGCCAACACTCCCACCGACACGGACCTGCTCAATGCCATGACGAACGAGGAATTTCTCAATCGCACGGGCCGCGTGCACCACGATGGCAAACGCAACCTATTTACCCCGGAGGGGTGAGCGCAAGGAGGAGACGATAATGAGCATCGCGTCCGAAGCCCAGTTCGACCAAGCGCGCGTAGCCGAACGCATGCGTGACATTCGCGAGGCCACCCGCGTCGTGAGCGAAGGCTTTTCCCGGGAATACATGCGCGAATGCATCGATAATCACCGATTCCCTCAGGAGGCCTGGGAAGCGCTGGGCGAATATGGGCTGCTTGGCATCACCATTCCCGAGGACCTGGGGGGCTCGGGCGGCGGCCAGGTGGAACTAGTCGCGCTGATGGAAACGCTGGCCGAGGCCGGGCTGGTGCTGCCCATGCTGTTGCTCACTGGGTTTGCGCGAGTGCCGATCATCCGCAATGGCACACCCGGGCAAATAGAGCGGTTCGTCAAGCCGACAATCAGCGGGGCCGAGAAACTGTGCTTCGCAATCACCGAGCCGGATGCCGGGACCAACAGCTTCGCGATGTCCACGCTGGCGACACCGGATGGTGACGGCTATCGGCTGACCGGGCGCAAGGTTTTTATTTCCGGTGCGGCGGACGCCGATCGAATGCTGGTCGTGGCCCGCACCCAAAAAGCCGGCGAAGTCAAACGACGCACCGAGGGTATGTCCTTGTTCGTGGTGGATACCGACGCGCCCGGCGTGGAACTACAGCCCCTGAATATCGACGTCGGTTGGCCGGAGCGGCAATACCTGGTTTTTTTCGATGACGTCAAACTCGACGCGGGTCGCTTGATCGGCAACCCGGGACAGGGCCTGGCCGGAATGTTCGAGGCGCTGAATTCGGAGCGCCTGCTGGTCACCGCCATGTCCGTGGGCCTGGGCAATTACGCTCTCAAAAAGGCAGTGGCCTACGCCAACGAACGCAAACCTTTCGGCACCCCCATCGGGGGTTATCAGGCTATACAGCACCGGCTGGCCGAGGCCAAGGCCGAATTGGAGGCAGCACGGCTGATGATGATCCACGCGGCTGCGACGTTCGACGCCGGTGGCGATGCCGGTTCTCATGCCAACATGGCGAAATTGCTGGGTTCTCGCGCGGCGGTCAAAGCCGTCGAGGCCGCCCTGCAGACCCACGGCGGCTACGGTTTCGACCGGGACTACGACATCATCACGCTATGGCCTTCGGCACGGTTAATGGAGGTTGCACCAATCAACAACGAAATGCTGCTCAACTACATCGGAGAACATGTCCTTGGCTTACCCAAATCCTACTGAGACGCGTGACGTGATCGAGCGTGACGGATTCACTGCCCCGGACGGGCGGCAAATCGCGCTGTGGCGCTGGCCCGGATCGCGCGAACGCCCCACCCTGCATTGGGCCCATGCGACGGGCTTCCATAGCCAGGTTTACCGCTCGCTGCTCGACGAATTGGCTGACGATTGCAACGTGCTGGCCTGGGATATGCGGGGCCACGGGGCCAGCGCCGAGGCGGCCGATATTAAAACATTCCGCGGTTGGGAAACGTACTACGAAGACCTTGTCGCTTGGCTGGAAAGTCTGGATGAGCCTGTCTGGCTTGCCGGTCATTCGATCGGTGCCACGACCAGTATCATGGCCGCGGCCCGACGACCGGACAAGGTGCGGGGCTTGATCCTGGCGGAACCGGTGATCATGGATCCCTGGCAGGGCTGGCGATTGTGGTCGGCCAAGCTGCTACGCCAGTCACAGCGGTTTTCACTGGCCGCCGGAGCCGCACGTCGCCGCAGGGTGTTTGACTCGCGCGCCGCCGCACTGGAGAACTTTCGTGGCCGTGGTGGCTTCAGAACCTGGCCGGAAGCATGGCTGGAAAACTACGTTGAGCACGGCCTCGTGGCCCATGATGATCGTTTTCGCTTGGCCTGTACGCCGGAATGGGAAAGCACCACCTTTGCCCATACCGAACACAACCCCTGGCCCGCCGTCCGACGATTGCGGTGTCCGATGGTCGTACTGGCCGCGGAACGCGCCTCAACCTTCTCGCCAAGGGCGCGCCGGCGCCTACATGCCTTGCTACCCTCCGCCGAGTTGAACGTTCTGGCTGGAACAACCCATTTTCTGCCCATGGAGCGACCGGAAGTGGTGCGGGATGCAGTGCGACAAGCAATGCACGGTGATACCTAGAGGGTAAGGAGAAAAGCATGAAACACACAGCGGTGATCAGCGGCGTCGGCATGGTGCCGTTCGCGAAACCCGGCGCCAGCGCGCCCTACTACCAGATGGGTGCCGAGGCGGCGCGTCAGGCCCTGGCCGATGCCGGACTGGACTACGCCAAGGTGGAGCAAGCCTACGTGGGCTATGTCTACGGCGATTCCACCTGCGGCCAGCGAGCGCTCTACCCAATCGGCATGACCGGCATTCCCGTGGTCAACGTCAACAACAATTGTTCCACCGGCTCGACCGCCCTGTTCCTGGCGCGCCAGGCGGTGGAGTCCGGCGCCGCCGACTGCGTGATCGCCCTGGGCTTCGAGCAAATGAAGCCGGGAGCGCTGGGCAGCTACTACAACGACCGGCCGACCCCCTTCGAACCCTTTGACCGGATCTGCGAGGAGCTGGTGGGACAGCCCGAGGTGCCGCTGGCGATCCGCTATTTTGGCGGCGCGGGCATGGCGCACATGGACAAGTACGGCACCAAGGCGGAGACCTTCGCCAAAATACGCGCCAAGGCGAGCCGGCATGCCGCGCGCAACCCGGTGGCGCTGTTCCGCAAGGAAGTGACAGTGGAGGAAGTGATGGACTCCCCGGTGTTGATCGGCCCAATGACCCGCCTGATGGCCTGCCCGCCGACCTGCGGCGCGGCGGCGGCCATCGTCTGCTCCGAAGCCTTCGCCAGGGCCAACGCTCTCGATCACCGAGTGCGCATCCTGGCGCAGGCGATGACCACCGACACACCGAGCACGTTCGAGGCGCGCAACATGATGCAACTGGTCGGCTATGACATGACGCGCGCCGCCGCCGATCAGGTTTACGAGGCCGCTGGCATCGGTCCGGAGGAGCTCGACGCCGTGGAACTGCACGACTGCTTCGCCACCAACGAGCTGCTGACTTATGAAGCACTGCGGCTGGCGCCGGAAGGTGGCGGCGAGCAGATGGTCGAGGACGGCGACAACACCCACGGTGGGCGCGTGGTTACCAACCCCTCGGGCGGGCTGCTTTCCAAGGGTCATCCATTGGGCGCCACCGGGTTGGCGCAATGCACCGAGCTGGTCCAACAGCTGCGAGGACAGGCCGCGGACCGCCAGGTCGAAGGTGCGCGCATTGCGCTCCAACACAATCTCGGCCTGGGCGGCGCCTGCGTGGTGACGATGTACCAGGCCACCTGAAGAGGACGAACTATGATCGACACTAAACACATCGGGCTGCGCCTGCCGACCGTCAGCTTCGAGGTCGAGAAGGGGCGGTTACGTTTTTTCGCCAAAGCCACCGGCGAAACGCGGCCCGAGTACCTCGACGAGTCTGCGGCCCGGGCAGCCGGCTACCGCAGCCTGCCGGCACCACCAACCTTTCTGATGGGCGCCGACCTCGATGCCGGCACCATGACCACGTTGCTCGAAACGCTGAACGTGCCGATCGGACGCATCCTGCACGGCGAGCAAAGCTTCACCTATCACGCGCCGGTATGTGCCGGCGACGTGCTCAGCGTCGAGTCAAAGATTAGCGACATCTACGGCAAGAAGAGCGGTGCGCTCGAATTCATCGTCAAGGATTCGCTGATCAAGGACGCGACTGGCGAGACCGTGCTCGAGGCACGCAGCGTGATCGTCGTCCGCAACCCGCAGGAGAACGCAGCATGAACGCCCCCACTCGTGACCAGGTCAAGGTCGGCGAAGCACTTCCGCCACTCGAGCTTCCGCCCATCACGCGCGCGACGCTGGCACTGTTCGCCGGCGCCTCGGGTGACCACAACCCGATCCACATTGACATCGACTTTGCCAAGGCCTCTGGCATGCCGGACGTGTTCGCGCACGGCATGCTGCCGATGGCCTATTTGGGCCGCTTTCTGACCCAGTGGGCACCGCAGACCCGGCTGCGCCGGTTCTCGGTCCGCTTCGCCGCCATCACGCCAGTCGGCGCACGGCTGAGTTGCACCGGCAAGATCGTTGAAATCACCGAGGACGGCCACGAAACACTGGCCCGGCTCGAGATCGGCGTGGTCGATAAACAGGGGGAAGTCAAGCTCGCCGGCGACGCCCTGGTGGCGCTGGCCTGAAACACGTCCTTTCCATCACCAACAAAGCAGGACTGCGTATGAAACTTCAAGATAAAGTGGCCATCGTCAGCGGCTCAGGGCGCGGGATAGGCCGGGAAATCGCCCTCAAACTCGCCGCCGAAGGCGCCAGCGTGGTAGTCAACGATCTTGATGCCGCCCCAGCGGAGGAAACGGTCGCGGCGATCAAGGACGCCGGCGGCAGGGCCGTGACCTGCATCGGCAGCGTGACACAGGAGGATTTTGCCGAACGCTTTGTGAACACGGCAATCGAACAGCTGGGCGGTCTGGACATCATCGTCAACAACGCCGGCTACACCTGGGACAACGTGATTCAGAAAATGAGCGATGAGCAGTGGCAGGCGATCATGGACGTGCACGCCACGGCGCCCTTTCGCATTCTGCGCGCGGCCTCCGAATACTTCCGCGTGCAGGCCAAGAAAGAAGCCGCCGAAGGGCGCGAGGTATTCCGTAAGGTGGTCAACATCGCCTCGATCGCCGGCACCGGCGGCAACGCCGGACAGGCCAACTATTCGGCCGCCAAGGCGGCGGTGATCGGCCTGACCAAGGCGATGTCCAAGGAATGGGGCCGGCTCAAGGTGAACGTCAACTGCGTGGCCTTCGGACTGATCAAAACGCGCCTCACAGAGGCGGAGGCTGGCTCCGATGCGAGCATCGACGTGGAAGGCCGCAAGATCAAGGTCGGCGTCAACCCCGATCTGCTCAAGACCATGGAGGCCATGGTGCCGCTCGGTCGCGCCGGCACGCCGGCCGAGGCCGCCGGGGCCGTCTATCTGTTTTGCACTCCGGAGTCGAACTACATCAGCGGTCAGACGCTGCTCTGTGGCGGCGGGTTCTCAATGTGAGGCCATGGACACCATGACGTTTAATCAATCACCCTGGATGGACGAAGAACTAACGCTGTTCCGCGACAACGTCCGTAAGTTCATCGCCACCGAAATCACACCCTTCGAAGAACATTGGGACGCCCAGCAGCACGTCGAGCGCGCGCTGTGGACCAGGGCAGGCGCCGCCGGCCTCCTGTGCACCGACGTGCCGGAGGAATACGGCGGGGCGAGAACATGTGGTCAACGGGTCGAAAACCTTCATCTCCAACGGCCATCACTGCGGCCTGCTGATCGTCGTCTGCAAGACCAATCCGGCCGAGGCCGCCAGGGGCGTCTCGCTGCTGGTCGTCGAACAGCCGGGCGAGCGCTTGATCATCGGCGTCGGCGCACTCGACGCGGAGACGGCCTCGATGGCCAAATGGTGGTGCACGCAAAAGCAGTGCGAGATCGTCGACGAGTGCCTTCAATTCTTCGGCGGCTACGGCTACATGCTCGAGTATCCCATCGCGCGCTTGTACGCCGACGCCCGGGTACAGAAGATCTACGGCGGCACCAACGAGATCATGAAGGAGCTGATTGCGCGGGGGCAGGATTGAATGCGATTCACGTCGCCGGACTTCCATCAGCCGGATGGCGATATCGCCCAGTCCCCGGGGGTGCCGCCGCCGAGCATTTCCAACAGCCCGCTAACCGTGCCGGGCGACACCTTCCCAGTATTTCTCCTCAAGCTGCTTCTTCGGCAGCTTGCCGGCCAGGTTGCGGGGCAGCTCGCCAAAGTCCACGATCTTCGGCAGCTTGAATCCGTACAATCCCTCCTTTTTGCAGTGCTCGATGATCTCCTCGCGGGTGGCCTGCTGGTGCTCCTTGAGCTCAATTACCGCCGCCGGCACCTCGCCCAGGTCCTTGTCCGGCGCCCGCACCACGGCAACGTCAAGAACCGCCGGATGCTGCTTGATAACCGTCTCGATCTCATTGGGAAAAAGATTCACCCCGCCGGAGATGATCATTTCCTTGATCCGCGAAGTCAGGTACAGAAAACCATCCTCGTCCACGTAACCAATCAGACCATCGTCGTACCAGAGCTTGCCCTCGACCTCGATGTAATTCTCCTTCATCTTCTCTTCGCTGAGGCCGACATAGTTCAGCGCAAGGGCCATCGGAGAGCGCACGAGCACCTTCCCTTCCTTGCCGGGTGGGGTCCAGGTGCCGGTCTCCTCGTCATAGATCCGGCATTCCGCCGCCCGCAGCTTGCCCACGCTGTCGTAGCGCTTCGGGTTCTCCTGGTAGTCCTCGCTGGCGAGAACGCTGATCAGGCCGCTCTCCGAAGCGCCGTAGTATTCATGGAAGACATCATCCGACGCTCCCTGGTGGCGGAACAGCGCGTTGATCTCGCGCTTGACCTTGGGCGGACAAGGCGCCGCCGCGCAAATGATTACCCGCATGCTGGAAAGGTCGTATTGGGACTTCAGAGCCTCGGGCAGTGCCAGGATGCGCTCGAGCATGGTCGGGGCGACGAAGGTCCAGTTGATACGCTCGTCCTGAATAAGTTTAAGCATGAGCTCGGGATCGAACTTGCTCATGGGCACCGCGGTGCCGCCGAGAAAGAACGGCAACACCGCGATCTGTACCCCGGCATGATACAGCGGCCCCGGAATCAGCGTGCGGATGTTGTTGCTGATCGGATCCCGGATTTTGCCGATCTTGTAGAAATGAAAGGCCGATATCTGCATCAACCCCAACCGGGTCACCTCCTCCTTGGAGGCGCCCCGCCGCGCCTCGGCCGAATCCGATGTCAGCCGGTCCCGGTCGATGTTGATGTATTTCGGCGTCCCTGTGGTACCGCCGCTGTAGGTCTTTGGGGCCATGCCCAGCTTGCCGCTTGGGAGTATGGACCGGCTGTCCCGGATCAGTGACTCGTAGGCGATCATACCCTCGGGCAACTCGTCAGCATCAACCACGATGAAGTGTTCGACGGTGGTCAACTGATCACGAACCGACTGTACCGCTTCCACAAAGGCGCCCCCCAATACCAGAGCCTTTGGCGAGGCCTTGTTGATACATTCCGCCAACTCCTTGGGCTGGAGATGCCAATTGAGCATCGGCATGGGATTGTCCCTGAGCGTACAAGCCAGCATCAATTCGAACCATGGCGCGCCGTTGTGCATCACCTCGGCCACCGCCTCGCCTTCGCCGATACCCAGCCGGTGCAGGCCATTGGTCAGGCGGAGAACTCGATCCCTGAATTGACCGAAGGTGACCCGACGATCACCGTCGACAATCGCCTCACGATCTCCCCAATGCTCCCATAGAGCAAGCAGGAATTGCCGCGGAAGCTCCTGTCGCTTAAGCCGGCTACGCCACGCGGCCCGGACGCCACCAATCGCCAACGCGCCCCAACCAAACTGGCCCAAAATCTCCCTGAGGGCCGCACGGGCTTCGGGCATTGCTTTCAGCTGGGCTATAGCGGACATTTCGAAGATCTCCTGACTGGTGTTATGTTGTTATGGCAGGCGCGAGACGGGGTTGGTAACCCGCCCGTTTCCGTGGTTTCCACCGAACCGGACGCGCGCGAAGCTGGACCGCAACCCGTTCAAACTCGTCGACGATTTCGGTGTTGTCGAAACGCTTAAAAGTTCCTCCCACAGGATGCGCGGTTGCAATTAGGCCAGCCGGCTGTCTATGCAACGGTGGAAGTTTCAGCAGCACCATCTGTTCCCAACCATGGTTGCGTGACAGCAGCCTAGCGAGGTCATTTTTTGACAATACGGGGTCATTTGGAGACACCCTATGAGAGGCATGACGGCGAACCGGCTACAGGGCTCGCAATTCCTTCTTCAGAATCTTGCCCACCGGATTGCGGGGAATGGCGTTGATCAGTTTCATCTTTTCCGGCAGCTTGTAGACACTCATGCCCTGCTCCCTCAAGTAGTCGTTGATTTCCTCCAGGGTCGGCGGGTTATCCTCGTCAACAGGCACCACGCAGATACAGATCCGCTCGCCCATGATCTCGTCCGGTTGGGGTATGACCGCGACGTCCCGTACCTTGCCGAAGCCCAGCACCGCGTTCTCCACCTCCACACTGGAGATATTGTAACCACCCCGAATCACGATGTCCTTCTTGCGGTCATAGAACCCTAGGTGCCTGTCATCCCGCACGATGAAAAGGTCGCCGGTGCGGAAAAAGCCGTCATAAGTGAACGAAGCCGCGGTAATATCCGGGCGCTGAAAGTAGCCCGCGAACACACCCGGGCTGCGATAGCAAAGCTCGCCGATGCCACCTGGTTCGGTTATCTCCTCATCCTCATCGCCGAGAATTTTCAGCTCGACCCCGCTGACGCCGGAAGGCCATTGGACTCCTGCCTTGCCCCACCAGGGCAGGTGATCCACCCGCATCTCCAGGTCCGGCACATCGGCCGGGCCGGCTACCAGACTGGTGCCCTCGTTCTGGCCCCAGATGTTGACGATCTCGATGCCCCAGCGGCGCTTGAACTCCTGCATCGACCAGGCCGAGGGGGGCGCCGAACCAGTGGTGATGGTCCTCACGCTGGAGAGATCCAGCTGGTCCACGTTGGGCAGCTTGACAATCATGTTCAGCATTGCCGGTACCAGAATCGTGTACTCGATGTGCTCCTCGGTCAGCTGGCGCAACAGGATTTCCGGCGTAATCGGATGATGCAGCACCAGGGTGCCCCCCGCCGCCAGCCAGGGGAGGTAGTTCACCCCTACCGCCGTCATGTTCACCAGCGGTGCCACACACAGGATACGGTCACCCTCGCGCAGGCCACAGGTGGTGAACACCAGGTTGGTCATGTACTCCCAGTTGTTGTGGCTCATGGGGCAGCCCTTGGGGTTTGACTCAGTGCCCGAAGTCCAGCACAGGGTGAAGATGTCATTGGCATCCACCGGCACCTCCGGGACCCGGCCCGGATCTCCATGGGCGATATCGGTCAGCGCCGCCAGACCAATGTAGTGCTCGAAGCCCAGCTCCTGCCCCAGGGCCCGGTAATCAAAGCCGTGGAAGCTTTCCACCGAGGCGTAGAATCTGGCGCCGGTGATCTCTTTCACATAGCCCACATCCTTGCTTCGCCATTGCAGGGGCAACGCGGAAAGCAGACCGCCGGCCTTGGCCGCCGCCAGATAGAGCATGGCCAGCTCCCAGATGTTCGGCAACTGCGCCACCAGTAGGTCGTCCTTGCCGAAGCCCCGGCGTGCCAGCTCGGCGGCGGTGGCGTCCACGGCCCGACCAAACTCGGCCCAGCTGAGCCGCTGGGGCGGTGTGCCGACCAGCTCGTCACGATTGGGTGGATCCACCACCGCTTCCCGGTCCGGGTAGGCGGCACGATTGGCGGCAAAGCGATCCAGCAGGGTTCTGTCACCCCAGTAGCCTTTATCGGAGTATTCCTCGATCAGTTCAGGTTCGTGTAAGATCATTTACCCTATTCCTCCAAGCTTATTGGCCCCAACCGAGTCCGCGCTCGCTGCGCCTTACCGCCTTGTGGTTCATGGCTGGCATCCGCGAGCGGCGGGTCGGGTCTCGCCGGCGCTCACCGCCGACTCTACGGGCTTGCCGCCTCCTCCAGCGCCTGCACCGCGCGTTGCTCGGATGACGGGAGTTGTTCGGCATGGACGACGAGCGCCCGCCAGTCAAGCTGATCGGCGGCGGCATATGTAGCAAGACGGCTCCAGGCGTTGGCGCAGTCGAGCAGGACGTCGGCGGCACGGGCAAAGGATCGATCGCCAGTGAGGCGGGCAACCTCGGCGCAGAATTCCGCTTCGAGGCGGCGGAACAAGCCACCGCCTGTGCCGGCTTTCTCGACGAAGACCGGTAAGACCCTTAGCGATGCGTTAAGCTGGTCATCAGTCAGGCTATCTCCCCAGGTGGCCAGATCGTCGACGAAGATATTGACGCCCTTCAGGCCGGAGGCGACCACACCATCGGCGGGCAGGTCCGCCGGATCGAACAGCGTCGCATCCGTGCCGCGCATATTGCGCGCCGCGCTTGCCGCTGCATCGCGCGCCACCGGCAGTAGCTCAGGCAGCCGATCAGGAAAGCGTATCGGGTAAGTCGCGTGGCGATTGGGATCGGGAAAGCCATGGGAGGCACGAGCTCGCGCCAGAGCTTTTAGGGGGACTTCCTGCACCTCCTCGCGATCGTTGTCCACCACCCGGGCGACGCCGCGCCTCTCGTCGTAGCCGATGACGACGATGTCATGACGGGTGTTGGATAAACGTACCCTGAGATACGGCAGCTCGGCGATGTCAGCCCAGATCATCACGGGACGGCCGGCGTCGATTTCGTCGGCGACCCAGCGCCAACCCTCGTCCGGATCGTCGGTTTGGCGACGCTCGGTTTCAATGCCGAGGCGGTGGCAGAAGTCGAGCTCCATGTCACCGTTGCGCCCTACCAGGTAGATGGGAGGCGTGAGTTCGGATACTCTCATATACATAAAGGACAGTCCGCCGCCGAGGCCGAACACGAGCCCCTCGCCCGGCGGCCCGTCCCAGCCAAGCCCGGCCCATTCCAACAGGTCGCGCAGTGCGCCCGAGCCGCAGTGCCCACCCATCCGGTGGGGATAGTTGGAGATTTGCACGCTTTTCATTCCACTACTCCAGCTGTGTTCAAAGACCTGAGCCAACGCCGGTTGGCGTACCGCGAGCTCACTCCGCCGACGAGGCGCGGATCGAGGCCTTTTTTAACCGCCAACCTCTGGGAACGAATAGTCCTTGAACTGCTCGCGCAATTTGGCCTTCTGCAGCTTGCCGGTCGCCCCGTGCGGCAGTTCGTCGACGAATACCACGTCATCCGGCAGCCACCATTTCGCGACCCGCTGGCTCAGATAGTCGATCACGCCCTGCTTGTCGAGCTGGCTGTCCGGCTCGCGCACCACCACCAGAAGCGGCCGCTCGTCCCATTTCGGATGATGCACCGCGATGACCGCTGCCTCGGCGATCTCGGGATGCCCCACCGCTTCGTTCTCAAGATCGATGGAACTGATCCACTCGCCACCGGACTTGATCACGTCCTTGGTGCGGTCGACGATCTCCATGTAGCCTTCGGGGTCGATCTTGGAAACATCGCCGGTGCGAAACCAGCCCTCGCTGTCGAAGGCCTTGGCGCTGGCTTCAGGGTTTTCGTAGTAGCCGCTGATGATCGCCGGGCCGCGCACCAGCAGCTCACCGAAGGACTTGCCGTCCCGCGGCAGCGCTTGACCGTCGTCGTTGACGATCTTCATCTCCACCCCGAACACCGCACGCCCCTGCTTGGCCTTGATGTCGAACTGCCGATCAAGCGGCAGATCGGCGTCCTTGGGACGGATCATCGAAACCGTGCCGATCGGACTCATCTCGGTCATGCCCCAGCCCTGCTGGCCTTCGACGCCGTACTTCTCCTGGAATTCGCGCATCATCGCCCGTGGCGCGGCCGAGCCGCCGATAAGAACACGCTTGAGCGAGGTGAACTTCTGCTCGGTCTTACGCATATGACCAAGAAGCCCGAGCCACACGGTGGGCACGCCCCAGGCCTCGGTGACGCCCTCGTTATTGATCAGCTCGGCCAGGCTCTCGCCATCGAGCTTCGGCCCCGGGAAGACGATCTTCGCGCCCACCATTGGCGCGAAGTAGGGGACGCCCCAGGCGTTAACGTGGAACATCGGCACCACCGGCAGCACGGCACTCTCCTCGCCCAGATTCATTCCGGGGATGGTCAACACCGAGAAGGCGTGCAGCAGCGTCGAGCGGTGCGAGTACAGCACCCCCTTGGGATTGCCGGTGGTGCCGGAGGTATAGCAGAGCGACGAAGCGGTATGCTCGTCGAACTCCGGCCAGGCCATTTCATCGGACTGCTCGCCGACCAATTCCTCGTAGCACATCACGTTGGGCAGCGAGGTTTCGGGCATATGAGCGCGGTCGGTCATGACGACGTAGCCCTTCACGCCTTCAAACAGACCTTGCAACTTCTCCAGCAATGGAACGAAGGTCAGATCAAGGAAAATGTACTGATCCTTGGCGTGATTGACGATGTAGCCGAACTGCTCGACCGGCAGACGCGGATTGATTGTGTGACAGATCGCCCCAATGCCGGAGACCGCGTAATACAGCTCCAAGTGCCGATAGGTGTTCCAGGCCACCGTCGCGATGCGATCCCCGGCCTGGACACCCAGCGACTTGAGCGCGTTGGCCAACTGGCGGCTACGCTTGGCCGCATCTTCGTAGTTGTAACGGTGCAGGCCGCCTTCCGGAGTCCGGGACACGATCTCCTGCTCTGGATAGCTGGCGGCCGCGTACTCGATGATCTGGGAAATCATCAAAGGCCGGTCCATCATTAATCCACGCATCTGTCTCTCCTCAATCAGTCGATTTTCTCTGGCGGTTTCTGTCGGATGGCGTATTCGGAACCGCAACAGTCGACAGAACAAAATAGTATTTTTGAGCGCACTGGAGGCCCCGCGATGTTGCTTCCTAACCAAGCGCTTGCTCAAGACCCTATCCTTCTTTAACTTCGATAGGCAAGAACAAGAGCCGCCCCAGAGCGGTCAAGGACCACTCTCCGCGCGATGTCCCGAGCCCGTGTGCTGCTCGCGAAACCGGAGCATCACGCCGCCAGTGGCCGGGCAGCTCCAAGGTGCCGAAAGTGGCCCAGATCCACGAGGACTTCCCCCGCACCGGGACCGGCAAGGCCAGAAGCGCATCATACGCACCGAACTGCGCGACTTTTTCGCTGGAGCGGAAGGCGGCTGGCGACGACAACACCGTAAAACCTTAAATTTTCATTGACTGATAAGAAATTTTTCGTATTGCCTCAAAAACAAGTCCAGCGCATTGTTTGTTCGACCAAACAAAGCATGCCAAATGCCACCCCCGAATAACAAAAAGGATGATTCCCTATGACGATAATCAGGTCTCACCATCAGTCCCGCGGATATCTTTTCCTCCCCAACGCGGGTCTTCGGGTCCGTCGTGCCTTGGCCGTTCTGATAGTCGTGCTGCTCCCATGCGAGGTAATGGCCGGAGCGGGCGATGCAGCAAGCACCTACGGCCTGGGCCCCATTCACGCCGGCTCGGCCCAGGCATTCAGCGCTTTCCACAGCGGTGCTTGGGCCACCTACTACAACCCGGCGGCACTTGCGCGCTCGCCGGAAGGTGAACTCACAGTGGTCTTTCAGCACGGTGACCAGGAGTTGCGTGCCGAATCACTCGGCGGAGCCGCACCATTCGATCGCGAAAACGATGTGCTCACGGACCAGAGTTCGGAGTTGCTGCTTCTTGGTATCAAGACCCGTGTCGCCGGCGCGGCGGACTTGGACACACCGATTTATCTTGGTATTAACGTCGGCGTGGATGAGTATGCCTCCAACGCACTGCCTTTCGCGGCCAATACCAGCCAGGAAGGCCAGTTCCTGCGTTTTGAGTCGCAACCCCTGTATCTCGCTTTTGGCGGTGCGGTTGGCAACGTCCTGCGCGGCGTTGATATCGGTGCCTCGGCAAGACTCACGCTGGCGGCCCAGGCCCGCCTTGAAGCGGTCTCCGATCTGTCCGGCAATACCGACTCCGAAGAGCTCTCCCTGGAAGCCGAACCGACATTGACGCCCTCGCTGGGCATTAACGTCAATTTGAGCGACACGCTGTGCGGTTCGAGCGCCTGCCTGCCTTTCGCGCTTAAACCGGAGCTGGCGTTGTTCTATCGAGGGGAATCGGAGTACGACGTCAGCGTGGACGCCAACGTGGTGATTCCTGGCGTCATACCCGAGCCGGGCCTTGATCTTGCACTGGCGACTCTCGACACGTTCCAGCCCCAGGTGTACGGAATCGGATTGCTGGTGCCTTTAGGTAAATTCGAGCTGGTTGCGGCTGTAGAGCGCCAGTATTGGTCCGATCTGGATAGTGAATTCGCCAGTGACACGGTCAGGGACCAGGCTGGACTGCGCTTTAATGACACCACCGTTCCCCGCATCGGCGTCCGCTACACATGGTCGGACGCTCTTAAACTTTATGGGGGTGTGGCCGTCGAGGATTCCCCACTTCAATCGACCCGGTCCCAGGATGTCAACTTCCTCGACAGCGACCGTATCGTGGTCGGTGTTGGCGCCGATTACCGCCTGAAACGCGCGCCGGTGATCAATATGCCCCTTGTGATGTCCCTGGCTTATCAATACCAGCAGCTTGATGAAAGAGAGTTCAACCTCACATCCATCAACTCGCCAACCAATCCCAGCCCCTACGAGACCGTTCGCGTGGATGGCGACATACACGTCATCTCGGGTTCCCTGTCACTCAAATTCTAGACCGCGATGGCGGAGCCGAATTCAGGAGAGTAGAGATGAATAAGCAAATAAACATTCGTCCGCGGTACGTTTCGTTTGCCCTTTGGGTGTTCGGGCTGATGTTGATCAGTGCGTGCGGCGATGACGAAGGCAAAGTCGCCAATCCATGGCGCGCTTCGGACACACTGGTGTTCGCATACCCCTACCCCGGCCAGCAGGAGGTGCCGACGAGCGGCAATGTCGTGCTGCGTTTCTCCACCACACTGAGTGACGAAGTGAGCGGCGATGTCGAGGACCGTCTGCGGCTCGCCGACGACGCCGGAAACACCGTGCCCTATACCCCCGAAGTGATCGATGGCGGCCGGGGACTGGTACTGAAACCACGGACTTCACTGTCGCCCAATACGCATTATCGGCTGAGTGTCAGCGAGGCGGGCCTGGGTCGTATCGACGATACCGTGTTCAAAAATTTTCAATTTCACACGATGGGCGCCCATGCGGGGTTCGCCGACGCCGTCGGCAATGACGGCTTTAAGATACTTGGCATCACCCCTCTGGATCCCGATCCACTGCTGGCCGGCATCCAGGACGCCAGAATAAATGATATGAGCACGCTACGCATGGTCTTCAACCGACCGCTCGACCCGACCACCACCGTTTATGGCAAGCAGATCACGCTTGTCGACGACCAGGGCCAGCTGATCGACGCCTCCGTGCTACTGCAGGGGCGCTATTTGATACTGGATCCACGCCGGGACCTCGACTCGGTGGAATACACGTTAGCATTATCGGGGCTGCGCAGTCGTGACGGCTCTCTACTGCCGGAAGTCGAGCGCCAGTTCACACCCATGGGCACGCAGCCGCGCGAAACCACGGTCATCAAGGTCGGTTCCCTAGGCGAGCAACAGCCGGACCTGCAATCCCAGCTGACGGGAAGACCGGTCAATCAGGTGCCACTGGACAGCTTTATCATCGGTGACAGCGCCGTTACCGAACTAACAGGCTCGCTAGCCGCGGACCTGGGCTTTGTCCCGGACTTTGCCGATGCCGTCCCCCTCCGGGTGCCGGCCGGCACGGTACTGCGAGGCGCGCCGGTCGATGTCAACATTCTGGGGGAAATCCCCGCCGGTATCGAGACCGGCGACCTGCAGATTACCCTTCTCAGTGACGCCAACGGCTATCTGATTCCCAATCCCTTCAGTACCGAGGCGACGGCGCCTCGCTATGCACTGCTGAGAATGGATGCGGCCATGACCGCGGAGGGAACCATCGCCAATGCCGCCCTCAGTCAGAATCTGCTCAATATCCAGGTCGTCGGTCTCGCCATTGTCGAGGATGGCAAGCTGGTGCTGGATGCGATCTCCGTGGTCGACCCCGACATTCTCGGCCTTGAAAAGGCTGGTGCCCAATTATCCTTCCGCATGGAGTCCTTCGCCGGGCAGCGAAACCCGCCAATGCCTGAGCCGGATCTACGCCCTCTGGAATTACAATCCTGGTTGCCGGGTGAGGACTTCCAGGCCAACACACGCCCGGGGGATCCGGTCATTCTGAACTTTAACAAGGCGATTGATCCTGCGTCGGCGTTTCTTGATGGCGCTATCAACGTCCAGGTTAACGGCACTTCGCTACCACCTGAAGACGTCTCGATGCGTGTCGACGGCGCCACCGTCATCCTCGAAGGCACCGGAATCGTGGAGCACAACCAGGACGTTGAAATCATACTGACCAGCCAACTACGGGACACGGCGGGCAACCCGCTGAGCAAGGATTACACCCTTGATATGCGCCTTGACGATCTGTTTTTGCCGAATGGCAACCGCGACAGCCTTCGTGCACCCTTGGTAGCCGCTGTTTTCCCCGGATACCCCTGTGCTCTGACCGACGCCCGGTTAACCGATGAACGATCACAATGGCGTAACGGGCGCTGCCAGGGCGGCCAGGGAAGCGACCCCCTGTTCCCCGTGGTCGGGCTTTTTCGAGAGTACCCTATACGGGTCATCTTCAACCGCCGTATAGATCCGGCAACAGTCAACGGCGACACTTTTTTCGTCGAGCGTCGCGATGCCGGTGGGGATTGGCAAACGGTGCCAGGCCATCTCGACGTGCTGGCGCAACGGGTCGAGTTTTTCCCTGACAGCCCTTGGCGAGACGGTCAGCTATATCGCTATACGTTGCGCTCGGAGCCCACCAGTCCCGACTGCGGAAACAACGCCATCTGCACACTGGACGGTGCTGCCTTGCAAACACGCCAACTGTCACAGAGCAGCGACACGGCTCCAGCGCCGCGCGAGGGAGGCCCCGATATGGTGAACCACTTTGTCGTGACCGGTGACGACCAGCGTTATACCCTCGTATCCCTGCGTTCCCTACCGACGGTCGACGTCAATGCCAATCTACAGGTCGACAATTCAGAACAAGGTGCTACCGACAACAATGGTGTCATCAAGGCGCCCGCCAACCACCTGCGGTTGGAGCTGCGGGACACCGGGGGCGTGATTACCAACGCCAACCTGGGCTGCTCAATTGGCGAGGACTGTCCGGAGAAACGCTTCGCCTTCGTCAGCACCGGCGCGTTGCAGGCCGGCCCCCGGGAATACGACTCCGCCGTCTCCATCAACCGTCGACTGATTGACGGTAACCCGGACACGGATGATCGGACCACGGGCGCTGTTCTTGTTTCCGTCTTTCCAACCACGCTGACCACCACGCAAGTCTTTCTCGAAGCCAGAGCGTTAGGCCTTATCACCATTGGTCTCGAGACAGGTCCCTTGGTTCTGCGTTTACTACCCGAGGGCGATTCACCGTTTATTGAAGGCTACATCACCGAGACAGAGGACGGTCCCTGGTTCAGCACCACTTTCGACCTGTTGATAGACGCGCCTGAACTGGAACCTAGGTTGATTATTGAACTTGGGCACGATATTCGCAGCAAACGGGTTAACAACGTCACTCTCGAAGGACCGCTTCGGTTCGTCGACGATGGCAGACTGATACTCAAGGTCTCCAATCCCGACCCGCTGACCATTCCCGCCAACATCGACCTGATCGGCATCGGTCTGGCGTCGGTTGAACTTGAAGCACCTCCCTTGGGAGTGGACCTGACCTTCACGTTCCTTCCGGTGAAGGATTTTTAACGTCTTTTACCCTGGCCGTTACAAGCTGGTCTGGAAGGGGCTGGAGAAACATTGCCGTTGATATATTCAATCTGTAACATTGGTTGGACGACCAAATGCATTGCCAAAAGAGTTGACTATGACTGACCCTCACACGACGACATCCTCCGCGCATTGCGGCCTTCGACGCGGTGTTCGGGTGCGATTCACTGGCAGTGACGGGTTGAGCCTGTGGGCCAGCCGCCATGGTGAAGACACGGCGCCCCCCGTATTGCTCCTGCACGGCGGCGGGCAGACCCGCCATGCCTGGTCCGACACGGCGATCGCGCTGGCCGATGCCGGCTACTGCGCGTTTAGCCTGGACGCACGAGGCCACGGCGAAAGCGACTGGTCTCGAGAAGGCGACTACAGTGCCCGAGCCCTTGCAGCGGACCTCAGCGCGGTGATTCGCTCGCTACCGGCCCGGCCAGTTATCGTCGGCGCGTCCATGGGTGGTCTGACCGCTTTGCTTACACTTGGCGAAGACGCCTCCCTGGATTGCGAGGCGCTGGTACTGGTCGACGTGGCGCCAAGATTGGAACCTCGGGGCGTCCGCCGGATCATCGAATTCATGCGTCATCATCAGGACGGATTCGAAACGCTGGAGCAGGTACGCGATGCTATCACCGCCTACAACCCGCGCCGCCCGCCATCAAAAGATCTCTCCGGGCTACGCAAAAACCTGCGGCAACACAGTAATGGCCGGTTTTACTGGCACTGGGACCCAGCTTTTCTCAACCACGCGAACGCGCCAACCAAGGCCGGGAGCATGTTCGACCGCGCAAGGCTGGAGCTGGCGGCCCGCCAGTTGGACGTACCGGTGCTTTTGATACGTGGCTACTACAGCGATGTTCTTAGTGACCGGGGCGCAACAGAGTTGCTCACTCTAATCCCCGAGGCACGTTATGTCGTTCTGGAACAGGCCGGCCATATGGTCGCCGGAGACCGTAACAGTGTTTTCACCGAGGCGGTATTGGGATTTCTGCAAGAACGGCCAGCCGCCACTGAGCCGGAATCGTGCCGCACTGCCACTACGGAGCAACACCATGAAACACCCTTATCTTGATGTTCTGATCGTCGGGGCGGGCCTGTCGGGAATTGGCGCGGCCTGTCACTTAAAGGAAAAATGCCCCAACGTCCGTTTTGGAATCGTTGAACGACGCAAACGGATCGGAGGCACCTGGGATTTATTCCGCTATCCCGGCGTCCGCTCCGATTCCGACATGTTTACCCTGGGTTATAACTTTCGACCCTGGACCGATACCAAGATGCTTGCCGACGGCCCTTCTATCCGTCGGTATATTGACGACACCGCACGCGAATACGGTGTGAAACGTCGAATCCAGTTCGGTCTGAAAGTGATCTCGCAATCCTGGCATAGCGAAAACAAACACTGGATCGTCAAAGCCATCGACGAGGCAACCGATGAGGAGCACCAGTTCAGCACCGGCTTTGTATTCAATTGCACCGGATATTACAAGTACGACTCCGGTTACACGCCGGAGATTCCGGGGATCAACCAATTCCGCGGTGACGTGATCCATCCGCAACACTGGCCGGAAAACTACGATTACAGTGGCAAACGGGTGGTGGTTATTGGCAGTGGCGCCACTGCCGTGACGCTGGTACCGGCTATGGCCGACAAGGCGGATCATGTAGTGATGCTGCAGCGCTCGCCCACCTATGTAGCCACCGTGCCAGAGCAGGATCTGATATCCAGGAACCTGCGCCGCATTCTGCCGGAGATGGCTGTTTACCGGCTGGCCCGGGCCCGCAATATTCTGTTGCAGAGAGCGGTATATCGGCTTTCTCTGAGTAAGCCCAAGGCGATGCGACGCCTGCTTCTGGCGACCGCGCGCCGGCAGCTCGGCCCGGAGGTCGACATGCGGCATTTCCAGCCCCATTACAATCCCTGGGAAGAACGCATGTGCGCCGTTCCCAAGGGTGATCTCTTCAAGGTTATCCGCGAAGGCCAGGCCTCCGTGGTCACCGACCACATCGAAGCGGTCACCGAAACCGGGATCCAATTGAAGTCCGGCGCTCATATCGACGCTGATGTTCTGATCACAGCCACTGGCCTTGATTTGCAGCTGTTCGGTGGCGCGAGGTTGGAAGTCGACGGCCGTGAGGTTCATGTGGCGGACGCCCTGATGTACAAGGGACTGATGCTCGAAGGGGTACCAAATATGGCCCTGGTGTTCGGTTACACCAACGCTTCTTGGACGCTGAAGGCCGACATCGCCTCTGAATTCGTCTGCCGCCTCCTGAATCACATGCGCGATATTGGCGCCCGGGTGGTCACACCCGTCGATGGGCAAGGGAGCAAGACCCAGATGAACTTCCTTAACTTACGTTCCGGATATGTTCTTCGCGCCAACGACCGCCTCCCTCGTCAGGGCAGCAGGACCCCCTGGCAGAATCTTGATGACTATTTACGTGACCTGCCCGCATTACGCTATGGCAACCTCGAGGATGGCCACCTTCGTTTTGAGGGAAGTAGCATCAAGCGCGGAAGGAACCGCGTATTTCGCAAGTTACTGAGTGCCTGATCCGCCTACCTGTTGGAGCATATTATGAAACGTTTTTACGGGAAAGTCGCTGCGATTACTGGTGCCGGTTCAGGCATAGGTCGAGCGACCGCCATGCTGCTGGCTAAAAAAGGCTGCCATTTGGCTCTGTCGGACATCGACGAAAACAGTCTAAAAGACATCGCCATCGACCTGCGCGACTACCCGGTCAGAGTCACCACCCATGTTGTTAATGTAAGCCGAAGGAATGAGGTGTATCGGTATGCGGATCAATGTGTCAAGGAGCACGGACAGGTTAACTTGATAATGAACAATGCCGGCGTTGGACTCGGAGAAACCGTCGATGCCATGAGCTATGACAACTTCGAATGGCTTATGAACATTAACTTCTGGGGGGTGGTATACGGAACCAAGGCCTTTCTGCCTTACCTCAAGCAATCCGGCGACGGCCATGTGATAAACATCTCGAGCATCTTTGGCATCATTGGAGTCCCCACCCAATCAGCCTATAACGCCGCGAAATTCGCTGTTCGAGGGTTCACCGAGTCGCTGCGCGAAGAACTGGACATTGAGCGAAGCTGTGTCAGTGCAACCTGCGTGCACCCGGGCGGCGTCAAGACCAACATTGCCCGTAACAGCCGCATGGGCGATATGGGTAACATAGCCCCAGGCAGCAAGGAAGAAATTACGGAACTTTTCGATCGCATCGCACGGTCCACGCCGGAACAGGCAGCCAACGCTATCCTCCACGCGGTTCGCAAGAACCGGCGTCGCGTGTTGATAGGTAATGACGCAACGATACTGGACGCCGGCCAACGCCTGATGCCGGCGGGCTATCAGCGGCCCCTCGAAGCGCTCTTTCGAATGCGACAGGGGCGGCAAAAAATGTCTAGTCAATCATCGCAATAAGCAGGATCAAACTTCAAAAAGAGGGCCGAGTCATGGCTTTAAAGAAGAGAACTAGTGCAAAGACGTCCAATGTCCTGAACGGTGCGTCAGTGGGCATCCCTCCCCGTCACATAGACTTCCAGTTTCCGGACACAACACCAAAGTACTTCTATGCGGACAACGCTACGGCAACCACATTCTTTGCCATGCTGTCCGGGTTCTTTCCACCCGGCGAGCGCTACTTCATGGATTCGGTGCGTTATTTTCGAAGCCATGTCACCGACAAGCAGCAGCGAGCGGCCATTTCCGGATTCATGGGGCAAGAAGCCATTCATGGTCGCGAGCATGACCGCCTTAACGAATTGCTTGCCGAGAGGGGCTTCGACATGGACACTCCGGACCGCTTCGTAAAATTCGGCCTCCGCGTTCTGAAAATGTTGCCGAAGAGCACCCAGCTTGCCGCCACTACTTTCATGGAACATTTTACCGCCTTGCTTGCGGAGCAGCTATTGGAAGACGAGACGTTTCAAAGTCTGGCCGACCCGGAGATGATAAAGATATGGCAATGGCATGCTCTTGAGGAGCTTGAACACAAATCTGTTGCTTACAACGTTTACGAAATCATCGGCAATAGTCACGGTGAGCGGATCGCAGCGACGGCGGCATCCCTGGTCGTGCTCTTGCCGATGTTGGGGATCACTTGGGCATGGATGCTCGCCAAGGACGGGAAGCTGGGCAGCGTCAAGGACAATGCCGTTGGATTGAACGTACTGTTCGGTCCAAAGGGATTTGTCTCCGGGATCATACGCCGGCTTCCGGAGTTCGTTGATCGGCGTTACCATCCTGACAATCACGACACGCGGGCACTGGAAGATACGTGGCGACAACGCCTGTTCGCTGAAAACGGATCACTGTACCGAGCTTACAGAAACCGTCCCGAGGGCGACCAAGTCAAGATCGCCTAATATCCGAATTCAACCGCCTCAAAAGACCCGGGGACGGCATTAGCACTACCGTTTGGTGGCGCCAATGTCGTCTCATTTTTGATCCTGAATGATATAACCAGCCGCTTTCTCGCCGATCATCATGCTTGCCGCGTTAGTGTTGCCACTGATCAAAGAAGGCATGACGGACGCATCAGCCACGCGCAATCCTAACACGCCCCTGACTCTTAACCGATCATCCACTACAGCCAGATCATCCACCCCCATACGGCAAGTGCCCACCGGATGATAAATAGTTTCAGCGCGCCGCCTGATATCGTCCTCAATCTGGGTATCGGTTAGCACATCGCTCGCCGGCAGATCTTCTCCTCCAAAGACCTCGGCGAAAGCTTCTGTCTGGAACACCCGCCGAGCCAGTTTGACGCCCTCTCTCAGGACGCCGAGATCGTCAGCATCGGAGAGGTAACAGGGATCGATGAGCGGGGCACTGAGAGGGTTGCTATTGGCGAGACGAATCCAACCGCGACTTTTAGGCCGCAACTGGCATACATGAATGGTGCAGCCAAAGCCTGACGTCAACTCCCTGCCATGATCGCGCAGAAATGCGGGCAGAAAATGCATCTGCACATCCGGGCGCGCCCCTTCGCCGACATTAATAAACGCCCCCGCCTCAGCCGCATTGCTGGCTAGAAAGCCGCGCCGATGGCGGAAGTACTGATAGAACGCTCGCATCAAACGCGGTAGAAAGTAAGGGGAGAAGCCAATTGACTGTTTGCTACGATCGTGAATCGAAATAGTCATATCCAGATGGTCTTGAAGATTACACCCCACCTCTGGACAGTCCACCAGACAATCAACGCCAACACTTTGTAAATGGTCACGGTCACCAATGCCTGAAAGCATCAGCAAATGGGGCGAGTTGATTGCCCCACCCGAAAGTACGACTTCCCGATTTGCCCGAACGGTGTGAGGTGAGCCGGCCGTATCGCTATACTCGACGGCTACCGCACGTCCATTTTCGATCACTACCCGGGAAACCATTGCATTAGTCAGAATGGTCAAATTACCGCGGTTCCTCGCCGGATCGAGAAACGCCCTCGCGGCGCTCCAGCGTCGCCCATCTTTTTGCGTCACTTGGAATTGGCCGAAGCCGCGCTGCGATTCACCGTTGAAATCATCGTTACGCTTTTCGCCTAGTTCTTCCCCGGCGCGAATGAACAACTCAGTCAGCGGATTAGGATCCCTGACCCGAGTGACGTTCAGCGGTCCTCCGTTACCGTGCCAGGCGTCCGGCGGATACTCCTCATTGTGCTCATGCGCGTTGAAGATGGGCCGGACATCATCCCACCCCCAACCCTTCAGCCCGCTGTCCCGCCAGGCATCGTAATCCTCAGGTTGTCCACGAATATAAACCATGGCGTTGATTGAGCTACTGCCACCGAGAGTTTTTCCACGGGGCCAATAGAGCTGCCTATTGTCAAGCGCTCGTTGAGCCACTGTTTGATAGCCCCAGTTACGCTTGCCCTCCCTGATCAAACCGATCACCCCGAACGGCACGTTCACAAACCCGCTGTTGTCGTGCGGACCCGCCTCCAGCAAGCAAACAGAGAATCGGCCGGACTCGCTTAGTCGGTTGGCCAGGACACAACCGGCGGATCCCGCTCCGACTACGATGAAATCATATTCATCCACGATCGCACTCCTCTCCGAGGGCGGCGATACGATCAAGATGGTAGTCACCATGGCCGTGTGTTAGGGAGCAGTACGTCATGAGACGAAAGTAATGGCCTATATCAAGCTCTTCGGTGACCCCGATACCGCCGTGAATCTGGATCGCCTGTTGCGCGATCTTCACCCCCTTGTCGGCGTAGTACGCCTTGGTGGCCGAACAAGCGTGTTCCCGCTCGAGCGTATCGTCTAGATCCGCTTTGACGGAAACCATGAACAGCATCGACTCCAACTGTTGAAGATCCGTGAACATATCCACAAGGTAATGTTGGATTACCTGGAAGCTGCCGATCGGCGCACCGAACTGCTTCCGCGTCTTTGCGTAATCAAGAGTGCGCTGATAAAGCGCGCTGGCGGCGCCATACATGCGCGCGCAATCGAGCGCCTGCAGCCAGGCGACCGCCTTGCTGACGGCGCGCTCCACCTTCACGCCACGAGAAAGAATCATCTCCTCGTCAATCACCACGTCATCGAACAGTACATCGGCAAGCCGGCTACCGTCCAAGCCCCGATAACGGGTCACCTCGCAGCCTTCAAGCGGCACAAGGACCAAGGTCAGCTCATCTCCAAGCATCGCCGTCGTCAGCACCCTATTCGCGCAGCCACCATCAGGAACGAAATTCTTCCGTCCAGACAATTTGCTACCGTTAATCGACAGGGACGGCTTCAAAATATTGTATCCGGCGTGATAGTCATAGAGCGCGCATGCCACTCTCTCATCATCATCGACAATGGATTGCAATACCTTCAATGCCCGCTCAGTACCCAGATACTCGAGAAGTTTTCCAGGACCGATCACCAGATCGACATAGGGATCCAGACACAAGACGGCGCCGGCTTCCCTAACAATCATCGCCACGTCGATCAGATCGCCGCCATAGCCTCCGACCGACTCAGGAAACGGCAGACCAAACCAGCCTAGCTCGCGCATCAACTCCCATCGTGATGGATCACAATGATTGAGTTGGTTGAGTTGTTGCATGTAGGTATCAAAACCATAGTGATCCTTGAGATACCGCCGCGCCGTATCGGCAACCATGGTCGTGTTATCGGAAAGATTGAATTCCATTATGACCTCTCATAAACCTAACAGCATCTTGGCAAGCACGTTCTTCTGAATCTCGTTCGATCCGCCATAAATCGTGCAGGCACGAAGAAAATTGTACCGACGAGGGGAATGATTAAAGCTTTCATTACCCACCGCTGATGAACTATCCCAGACAAGCGACATCAACCCGCCCATCTCGACCATCGCTTGGGACATTTTCTGCTGTAGCTCGGTACCCTTGATCTTGAGACCGGAAGACTCCGGTCCAAAAGGTCGGCCCTCGTCTGTCGCGGCAACGGTCCTAAAGTTGGTGTACTCCAACGCCATCAGTTCGACTTCCAGCTCGGCCACACGTCGTCGCGCCTGTTGCTTATCGATGTAATACGGAGCTTCGTCAATAGCCATCTTCATGCGCGCCAATGCATAGTGACTGTCGGCAACGCCGGCGATCGTTGTGCGCTCATGCGTTAACAAAAACTTGGCGATCGTCCACCCCATACCCTCCTTCCCCACCAGATTGTCCAGCGGCACCTTGACATCGGTGAAATACACTTCGTTGAGGTGATGGTGCCCATCAATGGTATAAATGGGACGAACCTCGATACCCGGCGTGTTCATATCTATTAGCAGGAAAGAGATGCCCTGTTGCTTCTTGGCATCGGGGTCGGTTCTGACAAGACAGAACATCATGTCCGCCCAATGCGCTTGGGTGGTCCAAATCTTCTGGCCATTGACCAGGTAATGGTCCCGTTTGCGCTCGGCGCGGGTTTTAAGGGATGCGAGGTCCGATCCGGCATTGGGCTCGGAATAACCCTGGCACCAAAGCGTCTCGCCGCTGGCTATCCCGGGCAGCCATCGCTCTTTTTGTTCCGCGGATCCGAACGTGTAGATCACAGGGCCTACCATGGCGACACCGAAGGGACTTACCGGAGGCGCCCCAGCCATGGCCCTCTCAAGATCAAAAAGATAACGTTGTGTCGCGGTCCATCCCGGACCTCCGTATTGTTCAGGCCAAGTTACCGCCAGCCAACCCTGTTTACCGAGCCGTTTCTCCCATTGCTGTTGCTGCGATTTTTCCGGCATTTCGCCAAGCGCGGAAATACGACTAATCTCTTCAGGAATATTTTCGCGCATCCATGCGCGTATCGTCTTTTGAAACTCCTGCTCTTCCTGCGTAAATTGCAAATTCATAATTTTCCTCATCCAAGCAAGTGGTTTTGACAAGAATGATAAATCAGGTAACCGATCGGCCCATCCGTTCCCAGTAGGGTGCACGCAGCTCATTCTTGAGAATCTTGCCGGCGCCACTTATCGGCAATGGCTCACTACGGAACTCGATACTACGTGGAAGTTTGTAACCGGCAATCAACTCCCGGCAATGACTCAACAGCTCGTCTTCCGTGAGCACATGGCCTTGGCGAGGCACGACGATTGCATGCACCGTTTCAACCCATTCATCGTGGGGAATCCCCACCACCGCGCATTCCTGTATCGCGGGATGACTATAGATAGCACTCTCAACTTCGACCGAGAATATATTCTCCCCACCACTGATGATCATGTCCTTGACGCGATCGACGATGAAGACAAACCCGTCTTCATCCATATAACCGAGATCACCGGTATGCAACCAGCCGTTACGCAGGGCCTCAGCGGAGGCTTCCTCCATTCCCCAATAACCCAGCATGACGTTCGGACCTCTGGCGCAGATCTCGCCAACTTCGCATCTCGGCCGCTCGGTATCATCCTTGTCAAAAATGGCAACCTCGACTCCCAGCGCGGCTCTGCCCGCGCTTCGAAGTTTGTCGCCTCCAGGCACATGGAAATCGGGTGGCAAGGCGGTGATGATGGGTGACGCCTCCGTCTGTCCATACCCTTGAGCGAACAGAGCGTCCGGCATCTGCTTCATGGCGCTGATCAATACTGACTCAGGCATGGCCGACGCTCCGTAGAGCATGCGCTTGACGCTACTTACGTCGAATTCCTTTATTCTTCCGGAGGACACCAGCAGATTGATCATCGTTGGCACGAGTAAGGCATGTGTAACTCTTTCACGCTCAATAAAAGAGAGCACATCGTCTATGTCGAAACGAGGTACGATGCCGTGCGTGCCACCAGCTAGCGTCACGGCAAAAGTGCTTGCCATATCGGCCAAATGAAACATCGGAGCCGCATGCATGTAGATCGTGCCGGACCCATAATCCATTTCCGGCACCACATTAAGCGCATTGAAGACAAGGTTGTCATGGCTCAGCATCACGCCTTTCGACCGCCCGGTGGTCCCCCCGGTATAGAACAGTCCGGCAAGCTCGCTCCCTCCTTCGCTGATATCCCGCATCGGATCGGATTCAGCGATAAGCGACTCATAGTCGACACACCCGTCCGGTAAACTACCGTCGCCCATGAAAACCACATGTTGAACGGTCTCAAGCAGCGGCCACAGTTTTGACAGCATGTCGCTGAATGCATCATCGACAAACAGGATGGACGATGCGGAATCGTTCAGACTGTACGCGATCTCCGGCGGTGCCAGGCGGATATTGACGGGGTTAAGAGCCGCGCCGGCCCATGGCACGGCGTAAAAATATTCTAGGTAGCGGTCGCTATTGAGTGACAAGATCGCGACGCGATTCCCGCTTTCCGCTCCCAAGGCGCGAAGGCCCGCGGCCAGCCGCGCAACACGATTCTCAAAAGCGCGCCATGACCGCTTTTTATCCTTGTAAATCGTGGCGATGCCGTCAGGATTTTGCTGGACCGCACGACGTAATGTTTGCGATATGATCATGGTATTCTCCCAGGTCGTTCAAAAAGCATCAGCCCCCAGTTGAAAACACTTAGCGGCTATAGATAAAGCGCCCGATTGACACAAGCGTTTTATCCAGATAAACGTCGACGGAAACGACTACGAAACGTCTTCCTGCACGGACAATACAAGGCTCGGCACGAATCGTGCCCGCAAACGCGGGCCGTAAATAATCAAAGGTCATACTACTGCATAACGGCTCTTCGACCAGATCAAGCGATTCCATCAAATAAAGAGCTGCCGTTATTTCGGCAAAACTGGCGAGAATGCCGCCATGAAAGGTGCGCAATAGAGGATTACCGATATGCTGCTCTCGAAAGCACAACCGGCAAGAGAACCCCTCATCAGAGGTCAGCGCCTCAAGACCTAGAAACTCCACAAATGGAGTATTTTCAAGCATTTCTTTTTGCGCTTTATTCAGAGCCATGTCGGCCAACCCGTCATCTGGCGATTCAAAAGCGATCGCTCTTTCATACTGTCCCCTCCCCTTTCATGGCTGAATCGAATGCAGGCCCGAGAGTACCGACGGCAAACGAACCAAATACCGTTGCCAGCAAGTTATGATCGGAATAAGCGCAACCTTGTCCGCGCACATAGGCGATATCACCTCTTACCGCGTAACACTCCACCTCGCTGTAGATTCCCTCCCCCGCGGGTACGGGGCGAATGAAATCCACACGCAGATCGATGGTCGCAATCGGACGCATGTCACCGAGTCGGGAAAATATTGCCAACCCGCAATTGGTATCCAATAGCGTGACAACAACTCCTCGGTGAAGCCCCCCGTGCCGATCGCAAAGCGCTGGACGGCAGGAGAGGCTCATGGCGGCACGCCCTTTGCCAACTTCCTCCACTTCCACGCCGAAGGCGTTGAACAAGGGATGGGACGTGCCAAAGAAGGTCTTAGCCATGGTTAAATAACGATCTGACATCGAATCGCTTCCCCCTTTCATTGGCTGGCCCACTCGGGAGCCGGTATCTCGCTCCGGGTCCGGTCGCTTTTATCTAATCAGCCCAGAGCATCTAGTGCACACTTCACATAACGCGACTCGTGTGATTTAACCCGATTAATAGCCAACTCGATATCGGCGGAAGGAAATGTCGTTGCCTCGGAAGCCATTTTCAAAACAGCCGCCAAGCCGGACCAAGCCGCTGCCGCGCCTCGCATGAGCTCCACTAACTTCGCATCTCTCACCACGGCAAGCCGTGCACTGGCCTCTTCCAAAAAATCGGCGTACAGGGTACGAAATCCGGCTCCCCCAGTACCGCGCTTTTCGATCACCTGGTAAGCAAAACGCAACGACCAGCGCCAGTTTTCGTCAGCCGCCCAATGTGACAGCCCGTCAATCCAAGTATCCAGCGCCGCGAGACCGCTAAAACGATCGCCGTTCGCCAGAGCATAGGCATTGTCAAAGATGGCCCTCCGAATACGTTCCGGAGTTACGCTGGCTTTGATAGCTTCGGGGGCAAACAGGTTTCCGTTATGAATAAAAGGGGGCGCAGTGGAGAAGCGTGCGTCGGCCAAATTAGCCGTAGATACCGCGATCAATCCCGGGCGTTCGGTATCACTGACCAACACCTCGTCCCGCTCCTCGTCATATAACCATGCCACAATGGCGTGCCCTGCAAAATGTGTGCTGCTTTGGAAGTAGGGCAAATGGAAAATGTCAGTTAACAACAGTGCGGGTCGATTTTCATTCAGCACCCGTTTGAGATCCGTATTGGCGGACCGTTGATCGCGGTAGCCGCGCCAGGAAAAGGGAATATCCAAAGTATTGAATACGTTTTCCTCGAATTCCATTGAACGCACATGGACGATGAAAGGGGTATTGGAGGCTGCAGTCTCCACATAGGTAATGCCGAGTCCGGCCCCAAGACCAAAACAGCAAGCCTCGCTCATCACCAAGCCGTGGAACTCAAGCAAGTCACGGATGGCCGAACTGCCACAGTGCCTGCCCGGCCTGTGGCAGTGACGCGCCCCGATCTTTGGCCTTACAGCCGTTTCAGACACTTCTCCGCCGACCATTCAAGCGGCCTCGCTCACCGGCTCGGTTTCATATACGGCGGCCGATGCCCGCATCGGATCACCATGCTCTCCGTACTCCTTCAACCATGCCGCGACTTTCTCCGGCATGCCCGTTTGCCAGGGGTGGAATCCCGGACGGAACCACGCAACAAACTCGGGCAACATGCGGGTCAGAATACCGCGACGACCGTAGAGCCGGTTTAGACCACGCAGCACTACCGTCGGCCGTCGCATCGCACCGTCAAGACGCAACATATTCACGAACACCGGTCCGACGACCAGGTGCACCATCAGCATGGCAACCACCAGGGCCGAAGCGCGAGTCAAATAACCCCCGCCTGCGGCGGTTCGGTATACATCGTACGCCACTGCCTTGTGCTCAACCTCTTCCACACCATGCCAGAGAAACATCGCCCGCATTACCGGATCCGCATCTCGGAACATATCCGTTTCATCCTTCAGCATCGCCTCGCCCAGAGTGGCGGTAAAATGCTCGAAAGCCGCGGTCATCGCCAGTTGATACTTTTCCGGCATGTATTTCTGTGTCGTACGAATAAAACGACGCAGGTTGCGGGTAATCTGATCGACATCGATTCCCTGCGCCTCCATCACGTCATTGAAACGATCATGGACGATACCGTGCTGGCCCTCCTGACGAATGAAATGGCGGATATCTTCACGCAAGCGCTGGTCCGTCACCTGATCCTGGAAATGGCGCACCGACTGGATAAAAAACCGCTCCCCCTCGGGAAAATGCACCGACAAGGCGTCAAAAAAACGGGTTACCACAGGATCACCACCATTCCAGTGGCGCGGCACAGAGGACACATCAAAATCTACTTTACGGGGCTGAATTGAGATTGCACTCATCAGAACCTCCTCTAGAGAACTACAGCATGAAGTATACGTTTCCAAAGATGCTATTGGTTAACCAACCAAGACTCAATAAGAATTTTTTCTTAAAGCTCGCTCATCTTTTACCGTAACAGGACACTGCCATCTGAAGCAGCAGTGCATACAAAGGGGCGTCGGGACGTCCGCGGAACTCAGGTCCGTTGTTTGATAAGGTAGTCGTGCGGTTCAAGGGAGGAGAGAGGAGGGCAACCACCGATTACGGCTGCCCGGCTTGTAACCAGATGAAGCGGGGATGTTTACAGCCGCCTCAACGTAGCTAGTCGAAGGAGCAAGTTGAACGGGCGTCCTAACGAATCCAGAAAGGGAAATCCCAGTGACGACGCTGCGTCGGAAGTCCATTCCCGACATAATGTTTGGTACCAGAGGCCGGACTTGAACCGGCACGCCCTCGCGGGCAACGGATTTTGAATCCGTCGTGTCTACCAATTTCACCACTCTGGCAAAGCGGGCGGCGAGTATATCACGCCAGACGAGAGACGCCAGATGCAGGAGGCCTCGAGTGGCCATACCGTGTCTGCGTGGCTCAGCGCACCCTCGCCAACAACCAGATGCCGGCCCCCAGACACAGGGCCGGCGGCAAGGCGGCGGCGATCAACGGCTCGGTGTGGAACACCAGCGACAGATAGCCGAAAAACTGTTGGCCATAGTGAAAGGTGAGGCCGGCGACAATGCCCGCCGCCACCCGCAGGCCCATGGTGACCTCACGCAGCGGGCCGAACACGAACGAAATGGCGATCAGCACCATGCCCATGGTGGCCACCGGCATCAACAGCTTCTGCCAGAACGACAGCATGTAGTCGGCGGTTTCCAGCCCCTGCGCCTTGAGGTAGCGCGAATAGGTCCACAGCTTGCTCATCGCCAGCCGGTTGGGGTCGAGCACCACCACACTGAGTAACTGCGGGGTCAGACTGGTGGTCCAGTCGCCGCCGGAGCGTTCGAACGTTTCGGTGCCGTTTTCGTCGAAGCGCGTGCCGTGCACTCCCTGCAGGGACCAGTGCTCACCCTGGAATACCGCGCGCTCCACGAACAGGCTTTCCGCCAGTTTGTGGTCCTCGCTGAAACGATAGCGGGTGAGGCCATAGATAACGCCATTGGGCTGGGCGGTATTGATATGGATAAACTCATCGCCCTCGCGGTGCCAGAAGCCATTTTTGCTGCTCAACGCCTCGCCTCCGGACGTCGCCAGGGAGCGATTGCTTTGCGCCACCTGCTCGGAGTATGGCGCCAAATACTCGCCCAGAGGGATCGACAGGATCATCAAAAACAGCACTGGCCGCAGCACCATCCAGCTGACCCGCAGGGTGGACACCCCGGCGGCGCGAATCACCGACAATTCACCGCTGTTGGCGAGCAGGCCCAGGCCAATCAGCGTGCCCAGCAGGATCGCCATCGGCAGGTATTCATAAAAACGGCGCGGCGAGGTGGTGACAATGAACTGCAACGCCTGGAACACCTGATAGTTACCCTTCAGGAACTCCAGCTCGTAAATAAAATTAAACAGGCTGTCCAGCGCCACGATGATCGACACCAGGGCGATGGAGGGAATCAACACGGCACGCCAGACGTAGCCTTGCAGCAGCTTCATTGGCGGGCCCTCCGCTTAAACAGCCGGTCACCGTAATACAAGCCGAACACCGCGATCCCCGCCAGCAGGTGAATCCATAACGTCGAGTAGAACCAGGGGTGTTCCTTGCCCGGCAGGTCAGCGATCCAACTGCGCATGGTCAGCAGCAGGCCGACGTAGAACATGTACCCCAGCACCGCCGGAATCATGCGCAGGAAACGGCCCTGCCGGGGATTCACCTTGGCAAGCGGAATGGCCGCCAGACACATGATCGGAATGGTAAGAATCAGCGACCAGCGCCACTGCAATTCGGCCTGGGCTTTGTTGGAACCGTCCTCGATCAGCTCGGCGGTGGCGCGCCCGCGCACCTCTGGCGGCCGGCTGCTGGATCGCTCGTTACCAATGCGCACGCGAGCGGTTTCAAAGGCGACCTCGCGGTAATCAGCGGCGCCGGGCTTGCCCTGGTATTGAAAGCCATCGCGCAACTCCAGGTAGCTGATGTTGTCGTCTTGCACCAGCCGCCCGGTGCGCGCCCACACGGTAAGAATGCGGCCGGCTTCGTCGTCGCCGAAGCTGGCGTCGGCGACGAACACGTTCTCCAACACGCCTTCCTCGCGATTAAGACTCTCGGCGTAGGTGGCGCGCTGGGACTCGCCGTCGCCTTTGACATGGAACCGCCCCGGCGTGAGCAGCTCAAGCACCGACCGGCCTTTTTGCTCCTCGAAGATGCGGTTCACCTCGGCGTCGCCCTTGGGCGTCACGTACAGAGAAAACAGCGCCACCACCGCCATCGCCACCAGCACTGGCGCGATCAGCGAACGGATCACCCGCGCGTTGCCCTGGCCGCCGGCGTGCAGCACCACCATTTCGTTGTCCATGTGCATGCGCCCCAGCACCAGCAGCAAGGCGATGTACAGGCTCAATGGCAGAATCATCTGCAGGAATTCCGGCAACCGGAACGCCATCACCATGAACAACGCATCCGCGGCGATCTGCCCGGCGGCAGCTTCAGCCAGATACTTGATAAAGCGACCACTGACCAGCACCATCACAAGAATGAAGGTGACCATCACCGTGGTCATGAATACCTGTCGGTTAATGTAGCGGTGTAATATCAACGTCGGTCCCGCAACGAATCCAGCCTCGCAATGCGCGGCATTGTAACCCAGGAGAGAGCATGGAGTACGCAATTAGCCATACGGCCCTGCCGAAACTGAAAGCGGATTGTCTGATAATTCCATTGAGCAGCGCGTCTTCCCTGCCTGAAAGTCTGCCCGATGAGACACGCGAAACAGTGAAGGCGTTCATCAAAGCCGGCGATTTTTCCGGCGACAAGGGCCAGATGGCGTGGTTGCACCAGCCCGCCGGGGTGGCCGCCAGCCGCCTTCTGCTGGTCGGCTGCGGCGACAAAACGGAGCTCGATGGCCTGACCTTTCTTAAGCTGCTCGGGCGCGTCGGCAAAACCTTGCAGGGCGGCCCGGCCAAGCACGCCGTATGGCTGCTCGACACCCTGACGGTGAACAAGGATCTGCAGTGGCAGGTTCGCGAAGGCACCCGGGTCACCGAAGAAGCGGCCTACCGATTCGACCTCTACCGCAGCAAGGCCCCGAAGGCGGCCAGCCTGAAAAAATGGACGTTCTGGCATCAAGCCGGTGACGCCGGCCTGAAGAAAGCCAGCAAGGTGGGCAAAGCGGTGGCCGCCGGCTCGGCGCTGGCGCGGGATCTGGGCAACCTGCCCCCCAACGATTGCTACCCGGAATATCTGGCCGGGCGCGCCCGCGAACTGGGCCGTGAGTACGAAAAGCTGTCGGTGAAGATCATCAGCCAGGCCCAGGCGGAAAAAATGGGCATGGGCGCCTTCCACGCCGTCGCCAAGGGCAGCACCCGTGAGGGCTGCCTGATCGTGATGGAATACAAGGGCGCCAGCGGCGCGCCGGTGTCCCTGGTCGGCAAGGGCATTACCTTCGATACCGGGGGCATTTCCCTGAAGCCCGGCGCCAATATGGACGAGATGAAATACGACATGGGCGGCGCCGCCAGCGTGTTTGGCAGCGTCAAAACGGTGTGCGAATTGAAACTGCCGATTCACCTGGTGGCGGTGGTGGCGGCGGCGGAAAACATGCCCGATGGCGGCGCCACCCGTCCCGGCGATATCGTCAAAACGCTGTCCGGACAGACCGTGGAGATTCTCAATACCGATGCCGAGGGCCGTCTGGTGCTGTGCGACGCGCTCACCTATGTGCAGCAAAAACACAAGCCGCACACGGTGATCGACATCGCCACCCTGACCGGGGCCTGCGTGGTCGCCTTGGGTTCCCACGCCCAGGCGGTGTACAGCAACAATGACGAACTCGGCGAAGCACTGCTGGAAGCCGGCCGTACCACCGGCGATCGGGGCTGGCCAATGCCGCTCTGGGAAGACTATCAAAGCCAGCTGGACAGCCCGTTCGCCGACATGCAGAACATCGGCGGCCCCAAGGGGGGCTCGATCACCGCCGCCTGCTTTTTGCACCGCTTCGCCCGTGACGTGAAGTGGGCGCATCTGGACATCGCCGGCACCGCCTGGACCAGCGGCGGCAAGGACAAGGGCGCCTCGGGGCGGCCGGTGCCAATGCTGACCCGCTACCTGATCAACCTGGCGGAGCAGGGCTGACAGGCGACACGCGATACGCAAGCACGCCGCCGGGCCCGGCCCACAGCGTGCTTGCGTGCCAGCGTGATGCGTGCCAGCGTCGACCCCGATGACCGAAATCCTGTTTTATATCACCGAGCAAGCCGGCGAAGGGGTGCGCGATGCCCTGGCCTGGCGTATCGCCGACAAAGCCTGGCGCCAGGGGCGCCAGGTCTACGTGCATTGCGAGAACGAACAGCACAGCCATCATCTTGATGCGCTGTTCTGGAGCCGGCCGGCCACCGGTTTCCTGCCCCACGGCCTGGCCGGCCAGGCGGCGCCGGTGGTGCTTGGCCACGGCGACAACCCCGGCGAACACCACGATGTGATGATCAACCTCAACCCACGGGTGCCGGACTTCGCCACCCGTTTTCAGCGCGTGGCGGAAATGATCACCGGCGACGCGCCGCTGCGTGAAGCGGGCCGCGAGCGCTTTCGCTTTTACCGGGAGCGCGGGTTCGATATCCGCACCCACAAGCTCGACGATCACGGCTGAAGGCGGCGCGCCCGCTCTCCTCCTGCGGTATACTCCGCCTCTCATTTTTTGCGGCAACAGACACAGCGGACATCATGGATAAAACCTACCAACCCGAGCGTATTGAGCAGTCCTGGTACCAGAGCTGGGAAAAAGCGGGCTATTTCCGCCCCTCCGGCCAGGGCGACCCCTTCGCCATCATGATCCCGCCGCCCAATGTGACCGGCAGCCTGCACATGGGCCACGCCTTCCAGGACACCATCATGGACACCCTGGTGCGCTACCGCCGCATGCAAGGGCGCAATACCCTCTGGCAGGTAGGCACCGATCACGCCGGCATCGCCACTCAGATGGTGGTCGAGCGCCGGCTTGCCGCCGAGGGCAGCAACCGCCATCAGCTGGGCCGCGATCGCTTTATCGAAAAAGTGTGGGAATGGAAAGCGGAGTCCGGCGGCACCATTACCCGCCAGCTACGGCGCATGGGCGCCAGCGCGGACTGGTCCCGCGAGCGTTTCACCATGGACGACGGCCTCTCCAACGCGGTGCGCGAGGTGTTCGTGCGACTGCACCAGGAGGGGCTGATTTACCGGGGCAAACGGCTGGTTAACTGGGACCCGGCGTTGCATACGGCGATTTCGGATCTGGAAGTGGAAAATCGCGAAGAACAGGGCCACATGTGGCACTTCCGCTATCCGCTTTCGGACGGCTCGGGGCACCTGGTGGTGGCCACCACGCGGCCAGAAACCATGCTCGGCGACACCGCCGTGGCCGTGCACCCCGACGACCCGCGCTACAAGGATTTGATTGGCCAGAGCATTCGTCTGCCCCTGACCGATCGTGATATCCCGATCATCGCCGACGACTACGTGGACCCGGATTTCGGTTCCGGCTGCGTGAAGATCACCCCGGCGCACGACTTCAACGATTACGAAGTCGGCAAACGCCACGATCTGCCGATGATCAATATTCTTACCATCGATGCCCAGCTCAACGATGAAGTCCCCGAGCCCTATCGCGGCCTGGACCGTTACGACGCGCGCAAAAAAGTGATCGACGACCTGGATGCCCTGGGCCTGCTGGAAAAGGTGCAGGATCACACCCTGCAAGTACCCCGAGGTGACCGCTCCGGCGTGGTGATCGAACCCTACCTCACCGATCAATGGTTCGTGGCCGTGGAAAGCCTGGCGAAGCCGGCCATCGAGGCGGTGGAAAACGGCAGCATCCAGTTCGTGCCGAAGAACTACGAGAACATGTACTTTTCGTGGATGCGCGACCTGCAGGACTGGTGCATTTCCCGGCAACTCTGGTGGGGCCACCGGATTCCCGCCTGGTACGACGAAAACGGCAACGTCTACGTGGGCCGTGACGAGGACGAAGTGCGCCAGAACCACAGCCTGGGCGACATTCCGCTGAGCCAGGATGAAGACGTGCTCGACACCTGGTTCAGCTCCGCCCTGTGGACCTTCTCCACCCTGGGCTGGCCAGAGCAAACCGATGAGCTGAAGACCTTCCACCCTTCCGACGTGCTGGTCACCGGCTTCGACATCATCTTCTTCTGGGTCGCCCGGATGATCATGATGACGCTCAAGTTCACCGGCGAAGTGCCCTTCAAGAAGGTCTACGTGCACGGCCTGGTGCGCGATGCCGAAGGGCAGAAAATGTCCAAGTCCAAGGGCAATGTGCTTGATCCGCTGGATCTGATCGACGGCATCGAGCTGGACACCCTGGTGGACAAGCGCACCCGGGGGCTGATGCAGCCTCAGAAAGAAAAGCAGATCGCCAAGCGCACCCGTAAGGAATTCCCCGACGGCATCAACAGCTACGGCACCGACGCGCTGCGTTTCACCTTTTTGTCGCTCGCCTCCACCGGCCGCGACATCAAATGGGACATGGGCCGCATCGAGGGCTACCGCAACTTTTGCAACAAAATCTGGAACGCTGCCCGTTACGTGCTGATGAACACCGAAGGCCAGGACTGTGGTCTGGACGGCGAAGTGACGTTGTCACTGGCGGACCGCTGGATCGTCAGCGCCCTGCAGCGCACCGAAAAAGAAGTCACCGAAGCGCTGGATCAATTCCGCTTCGACGTGGCCTCCCAGGCCGCCTACGAGTTTATCTGGAACGAGTACTGCGACTGGTATCTGGAGTTGTCCAAACCGGTGCTCTATGGCGACGACTACAGCGAAGCGGAGAAACGCGGCACCCGCCGTACCCTGGTGCGAGTATTGGAAGCAGTGCTGCGTCTGGCGCACCCGTTCATGCCGTTCATCACCGAGGAAATCTGGCAAAAGGTCGCGCCTCTGGCCGGCAAAACGACGGGTAAGGAGCACGACACCATCATGTGCCAGCCCTACCCCGCCGGCGAATCGGACCGCCTGGACACCGACGCGGAACGGGACATCGAGTGGATCAAGGCGGTGATCACCGCGATCCGCAATATCCGTGGCGAGATGCGCATTCCCCCCGGCAAGGATCTGGATGTGTTCCTGCACAATGGCAAACAGGCCGACCACCAGCGCCTTGATGCCAACCATAATTTTCTCTGCCGCCTGGCCCGCCTCAACAGCCTGCGCTGGCTGAACCCGGAAGACTCGGCGCCCGCCTCCGCCACCGGCCTGGTGGGCGATATGGAAATTCTGGTGCCGATGGCCGGCTTGATCGACAAGAACGCGGAGATCGAACGACTCGGCAAGGAAATCGACAAACTGCGCAATGAGGTAACCCGGGGCGACGCCAAACTGCGCAACCCCAACTTCGTCGATAAAGCGCCGCAAGAAGTGGTCGCCAAGGAGCGCGCGAAACTGGACGACTACCGCTCCCAGCAGGCGCGCCTGGAAGAGCAGTTGGAGAAGATCAAGTACCTGTAAGCGCCTTCGCCGGCGCGGGAAGGAGGACGCCTGAAGGGCCCCGCCGATCCGCGCCGATACGGCAATACACCCTCGCACCGCTTTCCCGGTCTGGCCTGTCAGTGGGAACGCTGTGACGCCGCTCCGATGGCGGTGTCTTTGGGCAACCCAACGCGCCTTCACGGCGTTCGCGTTGCGCTTTCCTCCCCGGGCCCTATTCTAAGGGTGATCACCTGATCGCTGGCGCCGCCAGCGGGCCGCCCGCGGCCGGTCATTTGTTTTTCCGACAAGGAGAACCCATGCGTGTCGTTATTGCCTTGTGCGCCGTGTTAACGGCCTTCGCCAGCGTCACTCAAGCGGCCACCCCGGCGAGCCTGGAACAGGTTATTCAGAGCCCCCATCGCCAGGCCGGGGAACTGCTGCGTGACCAGTATCGGCATCCCAAGCAAACCCTGGAGTTCTTTCAGGTGCGGCCGGAAATGACGGTGGTGGAGATATGGCCCGGCGCCGGCGGCTGGTACACCTCGATCCTGGCGCCGTGGCTGCGTGACCGTGGCACGCTGTACGCGGCCCAGTTCCCGGCGGACAGCAAGGTGGCGTTTTTTCGCCGTTCACGGGCGGCCTTCGAGAAGAAACTGGCGGCCCAGCCAGAGCTTTATGATCAGGTCAAGGTCACGGCGCTGGAAGCGCCTGAGCACCTGGACATCGCGCCAGCGGGCAGCGTTGACCGGGTGTTGACCTTCCGCAACGTGCACAACTGGGCCCAGGCGGGCGTCACCGATGCCGTGTTCACCAGTTTCTATAAAGCGCTCAAACCAGGTGGCCTACTCGGCGTGGTGGAACACCGGGCCCCCGCCGGCCGGCCGTTGGAAGAGCAGCTTGAAAGCGGCTACATGACCGAAACCTACGTGATCGAAGCGGCGGAAAAAGCCGGCTTTGTTCTCGATGGCAACAGCCCCGTGAACGCCAATCCCCGTGATACCGCCGAACATGCGCAGGGCGTATGGACACTGCCGCCCACATTGCGGCGGGGAGATCAGGATCGGGAGAAATACATGAACATCGGCGAGAGCGACCGCATGACCCTGCGTTTCCGCAAGCCGGGGCAATAGCGCCGACGTCTTCTCAGGATGCCGGCTTTTCCAGAAAGCCCGGGCTGGCTTCGTTGCCCAGGATCGCCGCCTCGGCGATACCGATCATGACACGCTGACACTGCTCCAGCCGTTCCTGTGAAAACTCGCCGTTTTCGAAGATATACAGCGAATAGTTTTCCAGTGTCCAGAGCATGGTGCGCATCACCAGCGGATCCAGCTCGCGCCCGGTCAGGCGGCTGATCTCCGCGGTGACCACGTCGGCGGCAATCTGCTGGGCGCGCACGCGATGTGGCGCCAGCGCCGACGCCGAGGAGCGGGCTTCCTCCATCATCAGTTTGATCACCGGCCCCATGCTGACGTGGTAGTTGAAATACACACGGGTGGTGTTGGTGATGATCTGTTTGACCGACAGCGCCTGCCGCATTTCCTGGTGAAAATGCAGCAGCATGTTGTCGACAAAGATGCGATAAATGCTTTCCAGCACATCCATCTTGTTGCGAAAGTATTTATAGAACGTCCGCCGGGAGACGTTGGCGGCGTCCAGCAGATGCTGCACGGAGGTTCTGGCCAGGCCCCGCAAAGCGAATACCTGCACGGAATGAATCAGGATTTCCGCGCGCGCCTGGGAGCGCTGCTCGCCCTCTTCTTCGGCGTGCGCCTCAAGCACCTGATTTACGACCTGCCGGATGGCATCCAGGTCTTCACTGGAACGCTGCACTCGCTTTATCCCCTGATTTTGTTTACCCGGCAGCTAGCTTACCCAAGGACGGCCTTCCAAGTAAACAGTGAGTCTATCAGGCGGGCAGAGCCAGCCCGGCCCCGGGATTGGCGCCCGCCCGGCGCCCCAACCGGCGTTTCCAGATCTTTTCATGAAAATGGTACGCGACGGTGTTGACGCACGGCTCCACCAGCGCGGTGGCGCCACCGATCCGCCAATCGCCGGTCATTGCCCACACCACCAAAAAGGCCACACTGATGTGCATGGCGCCAAAACTGAACGTCTTCAGCACTCCGGAATCGACCGTCTTCAACATAGGAACCCCCTGCGTCATTACCCAACATTAATGGTTCTCATTTGGTAGCGAAAAAGAATAGATTCTATTTCACGGAAAGCAAAAAGCTATTGCGGAATTCTGGCGGTTAACTTTTGTTAATTGGCTCGCGGGCACCGGTGCTGGGGCGCAAATATCCTTACTCTACGATCTGATGATCACACTGAACTCTTGATAACGGACGGGACGACATGGATCGCAAAGCGCTGTTGATTCTGCATGGCAAACAGGCCGGTAACGAGGATATCCGCGAAGCCTTGATGGCGCGCCGGGAAGACGGCTGGGATCTGGCGGTGAGGGTGACCTGGGAAGACGGCGATGCCGAGCGTTACGTCAGGGAAGCGCTGTCGCTCGGTTACGCGACCCTGATCGCCGCCGGCGGCGACGGCTCGGTGCGGGACATCACCCAGGCGCTGATGGAATCCGGGGAATCCGGCCTGGCCCTGGCCATCGTGCCGTTGGGCACCGCCAACGATCTGGCCACCGCGGCGGGCATCCCCGAAGCGCCCGCCGACGCCCTCGCCCTGCTCGACCGGCCCGCCGCCCCGGTGGATGTGATTCAGGCCAACGACAGCTACTTCCTGAACATGGCCACCGGCGGCTTTGGCACCGAAGTCACCTCGGAAACCTCGGAAGACTTGAAGAGCGTGCTCGGTGGCGCCGCCTATCTGCTCACCGGCCTGACCCGCTTCGCCGAAGTGCGCCCCGCCAAGGGCACCTTCAAGGGCCCTGATTTCGAATGGCAGGGGGAATTTCTCGCCCTCGGAGTTGGCAACGGCCGCCAGGCCGGTGGTGGCCAGCGCCTGTGTCCGGAGGCGAAACTCGACGACGGCCTGATGGACGTGGCCATTCTGCCCGCCGAAATGGACCTGCTCGCCGGGGTGAAAAAGCTGTTCAACAATGGTGGCGTCGCTGACAACGAAGGGCTGTTCGTGCGCGCCCGCCTTAGTGAGTTGACCATCACCACTCCTGAGCCCATGCACCTGAATCTGGACGGTGAACCCTTGAAAGACACCCAGTTCACTCTTCGGCTGCACCCTCACGCGATTGCCCTGCACCTGCCCGAAGATTGCCCACTCACCGGCGACGCGGACTAACCCCGCTCTTCACCGTTTGCTTTGCTGTTCAGCGCCTTGAGCTGAACGTTCAGCGCGTTGGTGGAAATCAACACCTCCCACAGGGAATACAGCAGCGATATCGAAAGCGTGATCAGGCTGGCGCCAAACAGCACCACCCCCGGCATCTCCAGGTGCAGGTAGAGCGCGAACATGGAGAGCGTGCAGAGCAGAAAGCTCAGCACGCCCGCCACTTGCATTCTCTGCGTCAACACCACCCTCCGATTGAGCATTTCTATCTGCAGCGTCGCCACTTCCTGATGGCCGGCTTTCTCCTCATCGGCCAGCTTGCGGATCAACTGGGCCAGCACCAGGAAGCGGTTGGTGTAGGCGAGCAGCAGCAGTGAGATGGCGGGGAACAGTAGGGCTGGCGTGGTGAGGGTCATGGCGGGCTCGTGGCGGTGGAGAGGTTGACTGTACCGGAAAGTGGTTGGGGTGGGGAGGTGGGTTGGGGTTGGTTTGTTTAGGGAGGTTTCTGGGATTGGGTGTAAAAGGGCTGGCTGGCGGAGGCGAGGTGTGTGTTTATTGTGTAGGAGCAGGCCCCGCCAGCGACGATTTTGATTTTGCGGGTGTGGGGGGTGCGCTTTATCTGAGGGTTCTGGGATTGGGTGTGGGTGTAGAGAGGATTCTGGGATTGGGTATGAGGGCGTGGGTGGTGGGGAGTGTTGGGAGAAGAGAGGAGAGAGTGATGACCTCCTTAGGTGGCGAGCGGTGCTCGCCATCGCTGCGCGACG
>TARA_R110001606_G_scaffold95720_14_pt1 | contig 71928 bp, 78 predicted proteins | sample TARA_R110001606 | Tara Oceans TARA_R110001606 (sample SAMEA4398315) | marine metagenome | biome: Polar Biome; feature: [SRF] surface water layer (ENVO:00010504); material: water (ENVO:00002006), including particulate matter (ENVO:01000060) such as... | depth 5 m
GCGACGCGCTGAAAAATATGGTCCGGGGTCAGGTCTTCCGGATCGTCAAGGCCGAGGGCGCCAACAAGCTCGCGGAAACTCTCAATCGTGGCGTCATGGAAATTCGCCACATGCTGCTTGCGCAAATCCACATCGACGGCACGGGTGCGAACCGGGTCCTGCGTCGCGACCCCCGTCGGACAGGTATTGGTGTTGCAGCGGAGGGACTGGATACAGCCGAGGGCGAACATCATCGGCCGGGCGACATTGCACATATCCGCGCCGAGGGCGATTTTCTCCATCAGATCGAAGCCGGTAACCACCTTGCCACTGGCGATGATGCGGATATCCTTGCGCAGGCCAATCCCGACAAGACAATTGTGAACAAAGGTCAGCCCCTCGTCGATGGGAACGCCCAGACGGTTGGAGAATTCAACCGGTGCGGCGCCGGTGCCGCCCTCCGCCCCGTCAACGGTGATGAAATCAGGGGTGATCCCGGTTTTCAGCATGGCCTTGCAGATGCCCATAAATTCGCTGCGGCGGCCGATACAGAGCTTGAAGCCGATCGGCTTGCCGTCGGTGAGGTCGCGAAGCTGCTCGACATATTCAAGAAGCCCCTCCGGTGTGGAGAAAGCGGAATGGGCGGGTGGCGAGATAACGGTCTTGCCGACGGAAACACCGCGGATCTTGGCGATTTCCTCATCCACCTTCGCGGCGGGCAGGACACCGCCATGGGCGGGCTTCGCCCCCTGCGAGAGCTTGATCTCGATCATCTTGACGACGTCGCGATTGGCATTCACCTTGAACTTTTCCGCGTCAAAATTTCCCTCATCCGTGCGGCAGCCGAAATAGCCGGTGCCGATCTGCCAGATAATATCGCCGCCGCCCGCCAGATGATAGGGGCTGAGGCCGCCCTCGCCCGTGTTATGGGCAAAGCCGCCGATCTTCGCGCCGCCATTCAGGGCATGGATCGCATTTGAGCTGAGCGCCCCGAAACTCATAGCCGAGATATTCAGGCGCGAGGCGCTGTAAGGCCGCTTGCACTGCGGCCCACCAACGACAACCCGTGCTTTTTCCGCATCCACATGCTTGGGCGCGAGGGAATGGCTGGCCCGCTGATAGCCGACTTCGAGAATGTCCCACTGGGTGCCGAACGGCTGGGTATCAAGGCCCTTGTTCGCGCGGGCGTAAACGAGTTGGCGCTGCATCCGGTTGTAAGGACGCCCGCTCTCGTTTGTCTCGATGAAATATTGCTGGATTTCCGGGCTGATAAACTCAAGCGCATAGCGCAGATGCCCAACGACCGGATAATTCCGAAGTACGTTGTGCTCGGCGAAATGCATGTCGTAGAGGCCAAGAGCAATGTAAGGCAACAGCAGCCAGAGGAACCAGACTACTGGTGGCCAGAAGAAATGGATGATTAAGATAAGCAGCAGGCCGATGATGGAAATGGCGAAGAAGATGTGGCGCGCCAGGGAGCCTTTGTAGTCGCTGAGTAATGATTCTCTGATACCTTTAATGCTCATCCGGATTTTCCTAGTCAAAGACCTGCCCATGTTTGAATTGTTCATCCTGCCCTGCCGCCTCGGTGAGGGCCGCGACATTGTCCTTGGTGAAGAATCCGTCGAAGCCGTGACACCGTTCGACATACTCGGTAATCAGGATGGTGTTTTTTGAATGCTTGGAGAAAATCTGCTTCAGGTTCGGCTCATCCTTGCATTCCCCGACCACATGGGCGAGGAAGGGTACGCCCTTCTCCTTCAGCGCATTGACAACGAAATCGACATTCTTCTCGTTCGCCGCATGGTCGCCATCTTGCACCTCGATCGCGATATGATGCATGCGGCGCCCGTAGTTGCGCACGAAAGTCTCCGTCGGCATCGGTTTGTTTTCGAAAGAATTGACGAAGGATGGCGTGTTGTTGGCGGTAAACACCTTTGCCGGGGACAGCTTGTCATCCATGATCGACCCGTTGCGATTGACATTGGTCGAGGAGTTCATGTCCGAGATGTTATAGGCGCCCCAGAAATAATAAGGCACCTGGGTCAGGAATTCGAGAATGGCGTCTTCACGGTCCGCGGCAAGGATGCGGGTCGCCATATGATCGATCCCGAGGAGCAATTCCCCGACGCCTGAACTTTCGGCGAACTCCGCCGCCGCATCGAGCTGGGACTGCTCCGCCGGGGTCAACTCGAACCGGCCACCGAGGCCGAGGCTGTCCGGATCGTTGAAATCATGCGGACTGTAGCCGACCCGGTTTCCGGTAAAGTCGGAGGGCATGGTGAACAGGAAGCCATCATAGGTGTAGAACGGGTTTTCCACCTCGCCGCGATACTCAAAGCGGACGGACTGATCCTCCAGCGTACCCCTTACCGCCTCATTGTTGGCGCATTGATAGATTTCCCCGACATAGCGGCTATGGGGCGTGGCGCGCGACAGCGGATACATCCGGTTGACGCGGGTAATATATTCCTCAAACCCGTCGCTGAGGGGCTCCATCAGGATAATGGCGGGGAATGCCGGACGGCTGTGCAGCACATGGAACCTGTGAGTCTCGCCGATATAGCTGGCCCCGTGACGATAGGGCGTCATCTCATACAGCTCGACCATGGTGGCAATGCTGGTGCCGGGGTCCACCTGCATCACGACGGCCTGCATGTTGCCGACCAGATCCTCAATGCCGCTTGCTTTCCGCCGCTCATAGATCTGCGGGCGAAACTCGTTAAAGAAATCGGAGTTTTTCTTGTCCCCTTTTGGCTCATATCCCTCGTAATCAAATGCCATCAACTCTTCCTCTATGGTGTTTTGCTTTAAGCCCGTGTCCGGTCAGGATTTCCTCCGGGCAAGTTTGTAGCTGTTTTCCCCTTGCGGTGCTGCCGCCACCATGGCCGGATCATAGAGCGGTTTCATCTGCTTGCGAAGGATGATAACGGATATCAACAGAATGACACCACCGACGAAATGATAGGACTGCAAAAGATTTAACGGGGCCTTGCTGAAATACTCCAGCTCGGCAAAGGGGAGAAAGCTCGCAACCAGATAATAGCCCAGAGAGACCAGCACAAGGCAAAGCTTCGCCGTCCAAGTCGGACTTACTTTGACAAGATTAATCGCGACAATCAACAAAAGGATGATACCCGGCCAGAGTACACCGTAATGATGTTCCCAGGCGATCGGTGAGGCAATCGTCATCACAATGACCATCGTCGACAAGTCCAGAGCGGACACCGTCGGATCATTGTCGGCGCGGGTGGCGCGGACCCATTGCGGCCGGTACAAAAGCCCGAACAGCAGAAAACCTATGGTCGACAACAGCGTCCCCATATGCACATAGATGTTGTAGGGCGCGTAGCTGTGGTATTCCCACGTCAGAGAACTGACATCATTCAGCAGGCGGTTGAGCAATCCGTTCATGCTTTGGTTGGTCCAAAAAACTTCACCGTGCTTGCCGATAAAGGACAGGACGGAGAGATAATCCAGATGTTCCCCAAAGCCGAAAACAAGGAGGGAGACGACTCCCGCCGGGATCAGAACCAGGAACATCCCGGCGCAAAACCGACCTTCTTTTCTGAGTAGTGCCCAAATCAGCAGAAGACCGAACTGCGGTTTCGCAAGCGCCGCCAGGGCAATCAGGATCCCGGCAATTAGCTTGCTGTTTATAAGCCAGGCTACGAATGTAAGGCTGATCATCAAGTCCAGCAGTATCTGGATTTGTCCCAGATACTGCCCCCGCAGGATGGGATAAAAGAAAAATGTTCCGATCAGCAGCAGAAGGAAAAGCACACTCTTTACGCCAATCGGGTAGTCGACACGATCATTATAATGTTTCGCCGTTGTGATTGCCACGACATACACACAGACCCCAATCCCGATCACCGAGGCAAACGAGATCAGATTCATATAGTAAAGAATGCCGCCCCAGGAAATATCCATCCAGACCAGCACCATAAAGGGCAGCAGGCTTATCGGCGGATACTGGAACTTGACTTGGTTTTCATAGAAAATTGTCTGGTAAATTCCCTGCTCAGGGTTGTTTACTTTTTCAAGTGCCGCCTGATACATAGGAAACCATGAATCCGCATTGGCGTCAAAAGTGATAATATGCAGGAATGACATTATTGGCGTGCTGTCAGAAAGGCTGCCGCCAATAATAGCCGATAAGTATCCAAGTATTATCACGCCTCCCAATATCAGGGACAGACAAACCAAAGGGTTGAATTTTCCGCCCCGGGTATCAAAGGTCGACATTAAAATACTCCCCTGCCCCTAATCTGGTATTGATGGCAAAACATGCACAGTTCCTCTTGCCAAAAGTACTTTATGACAGCTCCTTATAGGCCGGGGTCCAGAAGCGGGCGGCCAACCGTTTATCAATCTCGGCGTCACTGAGTTCCGGTGCCACCTTGTCGGCCACTGCCTGCCGGGCAACGGCGCGGGCGACAGCACGGCTCACGGCCCGGATATCGGCAATCGGCGGCAACAGGGGTGCCGCCGGATCGGTTAAGGCCGGAGACATGTCGGCAAGCGCCCGGGCGGCGGCCATGAACATGTTATCCGTCACCCGCGTCGCCTCACAGGCGATCACGCCAAGGCCCACGCCCGGAAAGATATAGGTGTTGTTGCTCTGGGCGATATGATGCGACGCGCCCTTGTAGGTGACCGGTTCGAACGGACTACCCGTCCCGATCAGGGCCCGGCCATCGGTCCAGTTAAGAATATCCTCCGGCTCCGCCTCCGCCTTCGAGGTCGGGTTGGAGAGCGGGAAGATAATCGGTCGTTCCGCATTCTTCGCCATTTCACGGATGACTTCCTCCGTGAACAGGCCATGCTGACCGGACACCCCGATCAGGATGCCGGGCATACCGTTCTTGACCACGTCCATGAGGCTGATACTGCCGTCTTTCGCGCTTGACCAGGCGGCGACATTGCCGTGATCCTGCGCCAACCGCTGCTGGAATTCCATCAGCCCGTCCATGTCATTATGCAACAGGCCATAGCGGTCCACCATATAGATACGCCCGCGTGCCTCCGCCTCGCTCAAGCCTTCATCCATCATGATCCGGATCAATTGCTCGGCAATGCCCGCACCTGCCGATCCCGCTCCGAGGAAGGCGATATAGTGATCTTTCAGCGGTTTGTTCAGCAGCTTGCAGGCGGCCAGCAAGGTGCCCGCCGCGACCGCCGCCGTGCCCTGAATATCATCATTATAGGTGCAGAGTTCATCGCGGTATTTCTCCAGCAACGGTTCCGCATGGGGCTGGGCAAAATCCTCGAACTGCAGCAGGACATTCGGCCATTTACGCTTTACTGCCTGCACGAACTGGTCGACAAACTCGAAATAGGCATCGCCGGAGATACGTTTCTCGCGCCAGCCGATATACATCGGATCGTCGAGCCGTTCCTGATTATTCGTCCCCACATCGAGGATGATGGGCAGTGTCACGCCCGGATCGACGCCACCCGCCGCCGTATAAAGCGCCAGCTTGCCGATGGGAATGCCCATGCCGCCCGCGCCCTGATCGCCAAGGCCGAGAATACGCTCGCCATCGGTGACGACAATCGCCTCCACCGTCTCGTTGAGGGCGTTATCGAGAATGCTGTCGATGTCATGGCGATGCGGGTAGGAAATAAACAGCCCGCGCGGTCGCCGGTAAATCTCACTGAACTGCTCGCAGGCCTCGCCGACCACAGGGGTGTAGATCAGCGGCATCATCTCCTCGATATGGACGATGATCAGATTGTAATACAGCACTTCATTGGCATCCTGAAGGGCGCGCAGATAGATATGCCGCTCCAGGTCCGTATCTTTCGCCTTGATGGCCTGATAGGCCCGCGCCGTTTGCTCCTCCAGCGTCTCGATATGCGGCGGCAGCAGGCCGAGCAGCCCGAACGCCTCGCGTTCCTTCAGGGTAAAGGCCGTGCCCTTGTTCAGGATCGGTTCGCACAGAAGCGTTATCCCGACCGGATTGTTCGCAGGAAATTCTTTCATTACTTGCTCCCCCTCACACCTGCCGGAAGGTTATCCCGCCTCCGGTTTCACCACGGCAACACTATAGCCGCGTCAAATTACGATGCGCAAGCTGGCAGAGAAGAAAAGAGCTGCGGGGAAAGGGTTTTGTGGCGGACAGAGAATACGTTACTGTTATTTATATCCTTCCTGATTTCGGGCAATTGCGAGGGTCTTATGTGTGAGTTATTTGCGGTTTCCAGCCGCGATCCAATATCCCTGACGTATTCGTTGCGTGAGTTTGCCCGGCATGGGGGTCTCAGCCATTCCAACAAATCCGGCTGGGGCATCAGCTTTCAGCAGAATGCCGATACACTCCTGATCAAGGAGCCGAAACCCGCCTTCGATAGCCCCTGGATCAAATTTGTCGAGGAAAACAAGATAAGCAGCCATTCCATCCTTGCCCATGTCCGCTATGCAACAGAGGGAAAGGATATTTATGAGAATACCCACCCGTTCAAGCGCGAGGCCTATGGACGGGCCCATGTCTTTGCCCATAACGGCAGCCTTCAGCATTTTAAAACCGCCCTGCCCCTGATAAGCCCGCGCTTTACTCCCATGGGGGCGACAGATAGCGAGCATGCCTTCTGCTATCTTCTCGATCAACTTGCCCCGCTCTGGTATGACGGGATTCCCGCGCTGTCCCGGCGCCTTGAGGTGATTGCCTATGTGGCGGAAGAAATCCGCAGTCTCGGCGCCTTCAATTTCCTCTATAGCGACGGCGACGCCCTCTTCGTTCATGCGGATCTGCGTCGTTACGACGATCACGGTGTTTTCGGCCCCCGCACTGAGCCCGCCCTTCACTGGATCGAACGGCGTCACCTGCGCACCGCAGGGCTTGAGCTTTCCTCTCCCACCGATGCCGATAGCGCCGCCCTTATTTTCGCCAGCGTCCCTTTAGGCGACGACACCTGGCAAGACCTCCCCCGCGGCTCCGTCCTCGCGGTACAGGGCGGTGAGATTGTGGATCGGATAATGCTGGCGAAGGTAGACTGAAAAGCCAGACTTCATGACAGCCCGGCGCGCCGCGTGGCCGGCGCCGGGAAGGCTGAACCTGAAGGTATCAGGTTGTCACATACTTTGCGTGACTGTAGAGTTTATGTTGGAATTTGCCGATGTAGTTTTGAAAGTGGTTCCGGGAGAGCAATATGGAGTGGCGTCAGGTATCATCCAACTCATCCGTCAATATCACCTATGACATATGGGAATATCTCGGCGAATATATCTATCTCGCCCAAGCGGTGGGTCCTGTCGGGATGGAGGAACGCCTTCCCTTTATCCGACAGACACTGAAGACCGTCACTACCGGCAACTATTTTTGTATTGTAAATCACAGAGATAGCCATGACAGCGTTATGACTTATGATCAAATGGTATATTTCGGGGATCTCCTTCGCGACGCAGGCATCAGGCGGCTTTATTACGCGGTCGTCACCCACGACGCGGCCTATGCCAATGTCGCCCGTCTGATCGAGGCAGTTGCCACCCTGAAAGAGATCCATGCGGAAGTGCTTTCAACAGCCGATTACACGGAAGCAGAAGAGTTTATCACAAGAAAGATCATCGAAGTCGCAGATAAATAATAAGAGATAAGAGCTGTATCTTACGATGGGACTGTAAAGTTGGTTGCGGGGGCAGGATTTGGTCTTTATAGACTCATCCGCGCCGATGAGCTGATACCATTGAGATACCGCGATCTTTCAGTGAGTTAGGGGGTTGTCACACTAATTTCGGGAAAAAAACCGGCCTTGGAATAGCCTTCTTCGAAGCAAAAGATCTACGATTCCTGCCATCGCTTCCCCCTCTCACATCATTCAACGCGCAGTTAGACGTTGGCTACGAAACAGTTCGCGTACCTATGGAGAGCTATTGATCATGAGGGTGAGGTTCTTGAAGCCTGTGTTACAAAGAGACGGGATCGAAAGACTTCCCTCAAATTCCGCAAAGAAGAGTTCAAGAAAATAAGAAAAGACAAGGATAAGCAGTACAGAAGTATCATCTCAAGAAAAATTTATAACATGGCTTTATTCAAGGATTTTTATCAAAATTAGACATTCTTTCCAAATATGAAAGCCAAGACTATTGAAATAAATATTCCGGAAATAGTGAGGATTAGGCGGATTTTGTCTATGGTAGTTTTCCCTTTAGCCTCTGCATATGCTTCACAATCTTTTAGAACTTTACCAACTTCTTTTTCTAAACTGGATAAATTGGACAACTCTGAGACAATTTTTCCGATGGCGCTGTTAATTTCATCGTCTAGAGAAGAGTATTCATTTGAAAGAATTTCCGCGATTTCTTTACGAATTTCATCTAGTTCATGTTTTATATCGGCTACTGCTCGTGAGTTTCTGATTTTCTCCTTTTCGTTATATTTATCTTTGACTGTTTTATATCTATGAAGTTCGTTTTGTAGGCTATCAATTCTAGCGTTGAATTTTTCAAAAAAACTGATGAATGTAACTGTTAGCAGCTCATCAGACTTCTCTATAGTACTCTTCCTTTGCTTGCTGGATAGAGATGAATCAAGCGAAACTGACAAATACTGCAAGAATTCTTCATGCGCGAATTCTTTTACAGCAACATTCGAAGTACCCAAAAAAGTTACAGCACATCGATATGCCGCACTAAGCTGGCCATGCTGAAGTATGAGTTGTAGAATCTCGCCATGATACTCTTTGGCGGGTTTGTTTGGACTATCTGGCGGGTATTTCACTTAAATGAATTTAATTATTCATTTTCACTAGAACGACGGGGTGAGATTTTCAGATGAAGACTGCTTTTTCATATCAGTCTTATTCTTTCTTTTAATATACTCCGCAGTCACTGCTTCTATAGGAACATCTTCAACTTTAGCAATAGCCCGTTTTAAAAAGTGAGATAAGCTCTCCCCTTTTTCCATCTTCAAAATCGGTGCTCCCATAGAAAACTCCCATTAATGGCAAATTACGGGCCAGAAAAACTAATCCAGCACACTACATAATTTAAGTCTCAAGCTAGCGATTGTCAAGTATCTATACACTTGACAATCGCTAGCCATAACATTGTATATTCACAACTAAGGATTGATGATATCAGGTATTTATCATAAAGATATAAATTATGAACAACAAATCAAACATGCTTCCTATTGATAAAGGAGATCCTGAATATCTTATAGTGAATCTATCCTTTGCTCTTTTTGGTCATCAACCAGAATATAGAGCGATCAAGGGCGATAGACGAAAAATTCTTGCCCAATATTCTACTTCTGTTATCAGCGTAATCAACCTAATATTTGAACGAATTAAGTCGAGAAGAGTTGAAATAGGCCACTATGACTTTTTTGATGAAGAGTATTTTTATGAATTTTTCAATGGGAAAAAATTTTACCATCTAAAAAAAAGCCTAGAAGAGAATAAAGTCAATTTTAAAGGAAAAAAGAATAAGCATCAAAGAGCAGTGTTTAGGATGATATTGAAACTATGCCACGACGCTTTCGCGTGGAATGTTACTCATCCTGTTGTTGATGAGATTAGAAGAAGAATAGAATACGATAGACATTCAAAAGTTGATGTTTCAGGGCAAATAAAGTCAATAAATCAATTACTTGCTATCATTATTGATTTCATGGAGAGAAATCCACCAGATACACCTGTTACTTATGATGGTGTATACAATCGCCCAATAATAAAAACGGATCAGGCTGGCAATTTTTTGTCACCTTCTGATGCAAAGAGAAGCGGGACATATATTGAAGGACGGTATACCATTTATCGGAAAGCGTTTGTAGAGCAAGACAATCAATATAAATACGTTCTCGAGCCACTCACAATCAAATTAAGAGCTTACGGCACAGTGTTCGAATTGAAATCGAAAAATGCTGGGCAAGACGAATATTCTAGATTTCAAGGAGTGGGCTTCTTTTTAAATAAATCCTTCTGGCTGGTTGGTCATTCAAAAGATATATACCCTCGGATGAGAGTCATGGCAGGCAATACTGACGAATGGCGAAAGTTAAAAATGGGTCAGGAGAACAATTGTGCGGCTCTAAGTGTACAATCACATATTAACCAGAATGAACTGATACATCCCAGGCATTGTTACGCTGTAGGTAAATTACAACAGAGAGACGATGCTTCTTCACCCTTCTTGCACATCCCTAGGTTTGTCAAAAGAGAAGAAATTTTAGACTTTATCAGTGAAGCAGAATTAAGCCGTATTGATAGCTAAAAACTAAATCCAATTTAACTGTTGGTGTTCAGGGTATATGAGACAGATATCGATCTGGTTTACGAGAGACTTTGGCTCATCTTGTTGTTGATATTATGTGACGGTTTTGCAAATTCCGTTTTTCCATTCTCTTTTTTTGATCCTTTCTCGTTGATTTAGAATGGTTTGACCACGCCTGAAGTATACGTCAGCAAGCATTGGTGTTTCAAACTCTTATGATATCTGTGGTGATTATAGTGCTCGATGAAGGCTTCAATTTTCTGAACTAGGTCAGATATTCCTCAATTTCCAGTCAGTCACTTACTGTAGCTTTTACGTCCAACGTCACCTAATCAATCGATCTCACTTCAAGCAATGTCGCGTAAAACAATTGGCGTTTGGGCAACCGCAAGCGCCGCTGCTTAAATATTTTCACTGAGGTTTATCTGCGACCATCGCAAGTTAATGTGACAATACCCATATTCGGACCTTCCCATTCCCAACATGTAAAAACTTAGTAATAAGTGTACTGTTGAGTGACTAGTTTAGATTGATTAACTATCTAATTTAACATAATGATACATAACTTCATCAATATGTTTTAGGTGGTAAGAAATGAGTTTTCAACGCAGCCCTAATCAGCAAGATTTATCGTGGTTCATTGATATGAAACAACAGGAGCGTTTGGAACTAGACCCTCCGTATCAACGAAGAAGTGTGTGAACCTTCAAGGACAAGCAAGAATTTCTCGACACAATCTTTAATAATTATCCTTGTCCTGCGATATACCTTCAAAAAGAGAATTCTGCGAAAGGACCAATTTACAATGTCGTGGACGGTAAGCAGCGCCTAAAAACGGTATTGGATTTTCATAGTGGGAAAATTAGGCTTTCCAAAACTAAATTTGGAATAGCTTCGCTACGTGGATTGAAGTTTAATGACTTAGCAGATGACCAAAAGAGTAATTTTTACAATTATATTTTCATGGTGGAACAAATTCGTTCTGATACTGAAGTGGATTGGAGCGAAGTATTTCAACGCGTAAATAAAAACCAAAAAACATTAAAAGAGCAAGAACTCCGACACGCTCGATTTGACGGTTGGTTTATTAATAGAGCCGAAAAGGAAGTTGAAGAGCAGGAGTTTTGGAAAGATATCGGTGTTTCAAGTCGTACAAGAAACGCACGTATGAAGGATGTAGAGTTTATATCCATACTCATGCTATCCATTCTAGAACAAAAATTTGTTGGGTTTCCTCAGTGGCGCATTGATGAACTGTACGCAAAATATGATTTTTCCTTGACCGAGATACCTGAAGATGAAGCCGCAAAAAATTACGAAGAAGATGAGGGTGAAGGACAGTTTGCGGATACCACTCAAGAAGATATTGCGCACTTTGAAAGTCACTTTGAAAGCGTTAGAAATAAAGTTTTTAAAATGGAAAGCCGCAACAAATGTATCACTAATCATAAAAAAAGACTGTTCACCGATCTCTACTCATTGTGGTGCCTACTTGCATTTGAAGCAGATTTATTAGACCTTGCTTCCAAAGACCTGGCGGAAAAATATGACAGCTTTATAACTTCTATTGATTCACTATATGATGATATTAAGAATAACAGAGATACAACAAGTTACACACCTGAGCAGGTTAAATATCACGCGAACAGCACAGGTGCAGGAACAGAAGAAGATTCAAGGCGTAACCGTCACGAAGCTTTGAAAAAAGCGTTTTTCAATTAATGTCATGAAAATTGAACAGACGATAAGAAAAAACCATGACGCGTACCGTCAATTGTATGAAGAGTTTTCACTGCAAGTTAAAGAGTTACTGCAAAATGCGTGTGAAAGCAGGAAGTGGTATTTCACAGACCGATTAAAGTCGGTGGAATCGTATGCTCTCAAAATCCTGACTGGTAGATATGATAGATATGAGATCGATGACTTTTATGCCTGTACGATTGTAGTGCCCAATCTTACTCTGATAAAAGATGCGCAATCGCTTGTCGAAGATATATTCAAAATAATAGAGAAAAAACCAGGTGATACTATCTATTATCGACCAACAGAGTTTAATTTTGACGGGATTCGTTACTATTGCTCCTTAAAAGAAAGCGTCGTACAAAAGAGCGACAATGGCTTAAAATTTGAAGTTCAAATAAAAACTTTTCTTGAACACGCTTGGTCGGTTGCTACGCATGATTTTTCCTATAAAGGAAAAGAGTTAAGCTGGTCAAAAGAAAGGTTGTCTGCACAAATTAAAGCTATTTTAGATAATGCTGATATGACAATTTTAGAGATGGACAATATTTCTAAGTCGCAACCTCTTAATAAACGTAATCCAAAGTACGACATTATCGTCAAGACAATTGAATTTGTTGAAAGCAAATTTGGCAAGCAACACAATATTGCTCTTCCGGAAGATATGAAGCGATTAGCTAGAGAAATTGATCGGGTACTTAAAACTTCTAAAGTAAAACTTTGTGAACTCGAAATTTTACTGGATGAGGAAACTAAATTAGAGCGGGGTTACAAAACTACAAACCTATCGATATATTCAATTGTCTTAGTCGCCTTATTTAATCAGGCTACAGCGAAATTTGTGGCAGGGCTGACACCTAAACCGAAACGGAACTTCCCTTCCATCATTATTCCTGAAGAAACCCGCTTATACGATGAACTTAAAGATGAAAATCTTGAAGGCGTCACCTTTTTAGAACATATTTCGTAGCATGTCAGATACTAATGCCTACACGCAGCCACTTAACTCTAATGTGGCCATGCTTAGTAAGTTGGAAACAGAAGCCGAGATTAGGTTTACTGGGGCTGTTTATACTCCTTATCCTATTGCAAAAGCTTTGGTGGCTAAGGCTCTTCCATTATGTGAAGTAAAAAACTTGAAGATTCTTGAACCAAGCGTGGGTGATGGTTCTTTCATAGAAGCTTTACTTGAGCATGAAATGTGTTTCGATAATATAACTGCGGTAGACATTGACGATGTCGTTATTCAAAAGCTCTCAAAGTTTTATAGAAAAGAAAAATCTACAAGTTTATCTTTCGTCTCTTCAGATTTTCTTGATTTTGTTTCTGCAAATAATAATGCAGATTACGACTTAATAATCGGCAACCCCCCGTTTATCCGTAAGCATAATTTTTCGAAGAATTTTAAAGAAAAATTGGTCGATCTTAGTAAGGAAGCAAACTACAATCTGAAATACATGCAAAATGCTTGGGCCGCATTTGTCGTCGCGTCAGAAATGCTACTAGCTGCAAAAGGAATCCTAGCATTAGTGCTACCATACGAATTGATTAACGTTGGCTATGGAAAAAAACTAATTTCAGAAATTTTTTCTAGATTTGAACAAGTTGACATATACGTACCAGATGAGAAAGCGTTCAAAAGCATTGACCAAGACGCAGTTATTGTCATTGCACAAAAGAAGAATAGAGGTGCCAAGGGTATTCGTATTTGTAGAGCAACCGATTTGGAGAATCTTGACGCCATTTCTCAACACAAACTGGAAACACACTCTTCAAATGATATGTCGCTGGAGTTAGTGTCGTTTCTTCTCCCAAGAAAAACCACAAGTTCTCTAAAAGAAATACGAGAAAATTTTCAAAAAATAGGGGACTTTTGTACGAGTGCGCCTGGATTAGTCACAGCAGCTAATGATTTTTTTATCCTAACCGAGAACGATACTCGTAAGTATGGTTTATCCAATTGGGTAAAACCAGTCTTAAAAAAGGGGAGTTATCTCACCAAACGGCCTATTTTTTCCCAGGAAGAGATGTGTGACCTTTCAGCAAAAAACTTGCCTACGAACTTTTTGTATTTTGATCCAGTCGACAGTGTTAGTAAAGACGCGAATGCTCAAAAGTAGTTAGCGTCCGGCCTCCTACCCCTTACATCTGATCCTCTGGTCTGCGATTCTGCATCGACTAAGCGGGCAACAGGTGTCCGCTTAACTTAAGCGGACGCTAAGCAATGGCAGAGAGACGCAAACGGCGTAAATGGAGCGATGCGGAGAAGATCAGGATTGTTGCCCAGACCAGGGTGCCGGGTGTATCGGTTCCCGAGGTTGCGCATCGCTATGATTTAAATACCAACATGGTCTTCAAATGGATAAGAGACCCCCGGTATAATTCTGGCGGTGACGATGAACCGAAGGTAATGAGCTTCCTGCCTGTTGAGGTCGCAACCCGTTTGCCAACGACTGAACCGGCTCAGGAACACACGGCCGAACCGGGTTTGATAAAGATAGTTTTGGCAAACGGCCACCACCTGGAGATCAGTGGTGCCTTTGATACAGATACTGTTGTCCGTTTAGCCCGTGGTCTTTCTGAATGATCCCGGTTCCATCGCAAACGAAGATCTGGTTGTGCGCCGGCGTGACCGACATGCGCAAAGGCTTTGCGGGATTGTCATCACTGGCCGAGAAGGTTTTGGGGCAAGACCCGTACTCCGGTCATTTGTTTATCTTTCGCGGTCGCCGGGGCGATCTGATCAAGGTGATCTGGTATGACGGCCAGGGGTCCTGTTTGTTCAGCAAAAGACTGGAACGCGGGCGCTTCGTCTGGCCTTCAAGTGCCGGTGGCAAACTGATATTAAGCCCGGCGCAACTGTCGATGTTGCTTGAAGGCATAGACTGGCGAGCGCCTGAGAGAACGTGGCGGCCACTGACGGCCGGGTGATACAATTATCTCATTAAATCGGCATTTATTTGCCTGCCATGGATTCCCATTACCTGTCTGTTCCGCTATACAATGGCAATGTTAGACAGCCCCTTAAATCTCCCCGATGAACCGGACGAACTGAAGCAACTGGTCGGCACTTTGGCCTCCGAGGTTAAGTCCCAGGCGCTGTTGATCGAGAAGCTCAAACACCAGTTGGCAGGTATGCGTCGGCATCGTTTCGGCGCAAGTTCCGAGGCTCTCGATCAGTTGCAGTTAACCCTTGAGGAAGAAGAAGTGGCTCAGGCAGCTGAGACTGTCAAAACTCAAGATGACGCCCCGTCGGAGCCTGAGACAGAACCGAAGGCCCAGCCCAAGCGTAAACCACTGCCGGATCACCTGCCGCGTCATGAAGAGGTTCTGTCGCCAGGAGAGAACTGCAACAAGTGTGGCGGCTCCTTCAAAACCCTTGGCGAAGATGTCACTGAAGAACTCGAATATGTGCCGGGACGGTTTGTTGTTAACCGGATTGTGCGCCCCCGTATGGCCTGCGCCTGTTGTGAGAGCATTCAACAGGCCGCTTTACCATCTCGCCCGATTGAACGCGGTCGCCCGGGTCCGGGGCTGTTGGCTCATGTTTTGGTCTCAAAGTATGCCGATCACCTTCCCCTCTATCGGCAAAGCCAGATTTTTGAGCGTGAGGGCCTGGACTTGTCGCGCTCGACGTTGGCTGATTGGGTTGGCCAATCAACAGCCCTTCTGGAACCCATGGCTGATGCCATCAGGAAGCACGTTCTTAACGGTCAATCGATCTTTGCCGATGATACGCCGGTCAATATGTTGTCACCAGGCGCTGGTAAAACAAAAACAGCCCGGCTTTGGGCCTACGCGCGTGACGACCGACCCTGGGCCGGAGAAGCGCCTCCTGCTTCATGGTATCAGTTCTCCAAAGACCGAAAAGGCGAACGACCCAACAAACAACTTCTCGATTATGAAGGGTTTATGCATGCCGACGGCTATGCGGGGTTCAATGACCTCTACAGAACCGGCAAAATAACAGAAGTTGCCTGCATGGCCCACATCCGGCGCAAGTTCGTTGATGTGCATAAATCTCAAGGTTCAGCCATCGCTGAGGAAGCCATAAAACGTATTGCCAAACTTTATGGCATCGAGAAAGATGTTCGGGGAAAGCCCCCGGATGAACGATGGAAGGCCCGACAGAGCCAGTCAAAACCCGAGTTTGATGACCTGGAGGTATGGCTGCACGCGCAACTGACCCGAATATCCGGCAAGTCTCCGCTTGCCATGGCCATACGCTATGCTCTGACCCGCATGAAGAAGCTGCGGCCCTGGCTGGATCATGGATTTTTAGAACTTGATAACAACGCCGCTGAAAGATCCATGAGACCGATAGCCCTTGGGCGCAAAAACTATCTGTTCATGGGATCAGAGCGTGGTGGCAAGTCGGCTGCCATCGCCTATACGCTAATCGAAACGGCCAAACTAAACGGCGTTGATCCACAAGCTTGGTTAACCGATGTCCTGACCAGAATTGCCGATCATAAGATCAATCGTGTTGATGAACTGTTGCCTTGGCATTACGCTCAGGTTTGAGCGTAATGTAGTATCGTCAGACCGTCGAGAGGTTGTTCGCCGGACGGTCACTGTCAGATCACCCCAGCACCACGTTTCTCATTGAGATCGAACCCCAATCGAAGCCCTCGTTTGGGAAATGGGCTTGGTCACGGCCGTCGGTTGCGCCGTAGGCGTAAATCAAAGGTAACCAGTGGTCCGGCGTCGGGTGGGCTAGACGCCCGTCGTCGGCATCGGTCCAAGCCGTCAGCAGCGCATCGGTGTCGCGATGAGTGAGCATGGCCTTCACCGTCTCGTCGAATCTCTGCGCCCAATCCGGAGTTTGGGTGTTATTCGCTCTCATCCGCGAAAACGCGTCGCGGAGGTTGTGCACGATGTTGCCGCTGGTGAAAATCAGCACGCCTTCCTCGCGTAGGTCCGCCAACGAACGCGCGAGTTCGAAGTGCCCGCGCACGTCCATTCGGCGGTCAATGCTGAGTTGAATGACCGGCACGTCGGCCTCGGGGTACATCCAGCGCAACACACTCCAGGTCCCGTGATCCAGGCCCCAATCCGAGTTAAGCGATACGCGTTCGTCGCCAAAGAGGTTCCGCACCCGCTTGGCGAGGTCGACCTTGCCCGGTGCGGGGTAGTCAATCTCATAGAGAGCCCGCGGAAAGCCGGAAAAGTCGTGGATGGTCTCTGGCGCGGCGTTAGCCGTCAGCAACGTTCCGTCCAGGAACCAGTGTGCCGAGATCGAGAGGATCGCCTTCGGCTGCGGAACCTCGTTGCGCAGCGCGGCGAACCCCCGACTCCAGGGGTTGTCCTCGATGGCGTTCATCGGGGAGCCATGCCCGGCGAAGATGACCGGCATCCGCCTTCTTTCCGATCTGGTTTCTCGCGATTTCGACATCCATCGACACTCCTTTATTCGTTAGATTTAATCCCCATCGCCTCCTTACGGAGCGAAACGGAGTTTCGGGCCGACCGGCACGATGCCCGACGGGTTGAGCGCCCTGATCGAGTAATATCCCGTCTTGATGTGGTCGAGATTGACCGTCTCGGAGATTCCTGGAAGCGTGTAAATCCGCTCGACATAGGCCGACATTGCGGGATAGTCGGCAAGCTGCCGGATGTTGCACTTGAACAGGCCGTGATAGGCTGCATCGAAACGGACCAGCGTGACAAACAGCCGGATATCGGACTCCGTCAGGTCATCGCCGAAGAGGAAGGCGCGACCATCCGACAGGCGGCCTTCAAGGGTGTCCAGCATCGCGAAGACGTCCGTTACCGCTTCCTCATAGGCCGCTTGGCTGGACGCGAAGCCAGCTTTATAGACGCCGTTGCTAAGCTTCTCGTATATCTCCTTGTTCAGCGCGTCGATTTCCGCACGGCATGCTTGCGGATAGAGATCGACAGTCGCGTCGCCGAAAGTGTCGAACGCCGAATTCAGCATGCGCAGGATGTCGCTCGACTCGTTGTTGACGATGGTCTTCCGTTTCTTGTCCCAGAGGACCGGGACCGTGGCGCGGCCGGTATAGCCCGGATCGGCGCGGGTATAGAGTTCATGCAGATATGTCGCGCCGTTCAACGTATCCGGCCCTGAGCCCGGAAAGTCGCCGAACCGCCATCCCTGATCGGTCAGGGCTGGCTCGACGACTGTCACGCTGATTACGTCGTCGAGCTTTTTCAACTTGCGCGCCATCAGAGTGCGCGATGCCCACGGGCAGATCAGGGCGACATATAGGTGGTAGCGTCCTGGCGCGGCCTTGAAGCCTTCGCTCCCCGTGGGGCTAGCCTCGCCATTGGGCGTTACCCAATGGCGAAAGCTGGAGACCTGCCTAACGAAACGGCCCTTCTCATCTTTTGCCTGAACCGGATCCCAGTCGGCGGTCCATTTACCATCTACAAGCATTGCCTTGCTCCCACTCTTTACGATTGAGCCGCGTGCTGTTTGACCCACGCGACATAGCGATCGACCCAGTCCTGCAGGAACTTGCGACTTCCCTCGCCAATCCCGCCGTCAGCATCGAACAATTCCTCGCTGATCTGGATGAACGCCTCGGGCTGTCCGAGCGTCGGCATGTCCAGATAGGCAAGCGTGTTGCGAAGATGTTGCTGGGCCAGCGCGGTGCCAATCGCGCCGAGGGAGACCCCGATCACGCCCGCCGGTTTGCCCGCCCACACACTCTGCCCGTAAGGCCGGGAGGCATGGTCGATGGCGTTTTTGAGGACACCCGGAACCGAGCGGTTGTATTCCGGCGTGATGAACAGCACGCCATGCGCCGCCTCGATTTCGGATTTCAGCCGCTTCACGGCAGGCGCCTGATTGTCGTCGTCATCCTGGTTGTAGAGCGGCAGGTCGTCGATTTCGACCGGGCGGAACTCCATCTCATCCGGCGCAAGCATTGCCAGCGCCTTCGCCAGCTTCTTGTTGAAGGAGTCGCGGCGCAGACTGCCAACGACTACGGCGATTTCAAATTTACTCATGATTCATTTCCTTTCTTCGATCAGTTGCGTTTTTGCGTCGGAACCCCCGCGAACCCGCCATAGTCGGATTCATCACGGGGCTTCACCAACGCGGTTCAGGAGTCCCGAGAGATAAGTGTCTTCGGATTCAGGGCATAAGGGCCGTCACCCAGAAGGGCCTGGACAACCATCGCCACCGCCCAGAAAGCGGGAAACTCCCAGCCGCCGCCTTCATTCGAAAACAGCCAGCCTGTATCGGCGTGTGCGAAGATGATCGAGCCGATCAAGACAGGGACGAGGGCCAGCGAGACCAGACGCGTATACACGCCGAGGATCAGCGCCGCGCCGCCTCCGACTTCCGCGATCATCGTCAGGTAGGCAAGGAACCCCGGTAGCCCGAGGGACTCGAAGAAGCCTACCGTGCCCGAAGGGGTAAATACAAGTACTTTAAGTAATCCGTGCGCCAGGAACAATACTCCCAAGGAAACGCGCAATAAAAGTGCAGCGTACGGAGCGGTTTTTTCGTCAATCATGGTCGTTCTCCTTTGTTAATAGTGTGCGAATTGAAGCAGGAGCGGATCACTACGCCGCTTCGCGCTCAATCCATGCGGGCGCGATTTGCGTACCCCGTCCAAGGCTGTAGCCAAGTTGGATGTTCAGTGCCGCCAGCGGCTCCAGATAGCGCGCATTTTTAAGCGGGCCTGCATCGACGGCATCGAATCCGGCGGCGTTGATTATTTCGGAAACCACTTTCTTGGCCGCGTCGTCGTCGCCGGCATAAAACACCTGGACCGGGCGTTCGCTGAAGCGGGGGCCTTCCGCGTAGATTTGCGCGAATACCGTATTGAACGCCTTCACCGCGGGCGCGCCCGCCACGCGCTTTTGAATCTCTTCAGCGGCGGAGCTTTCGAAGCCGAGCGTCAGTCCGGAAAAGTCTTCCGTCAACGGATTGGTCGCATCGATTACGATTTTTCCGGAGAGGCTTCCGGCAATAGCGATCACGTCGGCAGTCTCTGCGTAAGGAACGGCAAGAATGACAACGTCCGCATCGCGGACAGCACCGGCAACGTCGCTACCGCGAACATTGCCGCCATACTCTTTGACAAAGGCGTCTGCTGCGGCGTGACCTTTATCTTCGGTGCGCGCGCCGAAAACCACGCCATGCCGTGTCTTCGACAGGACTTTCGCCAGTCCCGTGCCGACATTTCCTGTTCCGATAATCGCAATATTCATAGCTCTAACTCCTTTTTCCGTTCGTGTTTGTTTGTGGCGACCCGTTCGAGAACCGCCTCTACTTTCAGGATATGGATTTATGTAATGTTGATAAAGCCAACTGTTGTAGAATGATTATAAATGATATATTGATAATTAGACGACAGGCCGTCAGTACGATTCGCACACGGCGATGTCCCGCGTTCGAGCGATCTCACTGGGTTTAAGGGACGGATTGGCCGAAATCAGGAGCAGGTGAATATGATCGGGTTTGAATTGTTTGAGGTCCTTGCGCCGTTCGCTGACATGTTCGCGGCGGTCGCCTTTGCGGCATCGGGCGCTCTTGTCGCCTCACGAAAAGGGCTGGATGTTCTGGGCTTTATGTGGCTGGCGGTGCTCACCGGCGTTGGCGGAGGAACTGTTCGCGATCTGGTTCTCGATGTGCCGGTGTTCTGGGTCGTCAATCCGGTGCACCTGACGGCCTGCCTTCTGACGGCCGTCATCGTGTATCTGGCGGCTCCCTGGATAGAATCCCGAAGAACACTCGTGCTGTGGTTCGATGCGCTTGGTCTTGCACTCGTTACCATCGCAGGTACGGCCAAAGGCCTCGATAACGGAACCGGCGCTTTGGTCGCTATCGTTATGGGCGTCGTCACCGGTTCTGTAGGGGGAATCATCCGCGACCTTGTCGGACAGGAACGCTCGGTGATTTTGCGCCGTGACATCTATGTCACGGCCGCAGCGCTTGGCGCGTGCGCCTATGTGGTTTTCGACGCGCTCTCTCTTCCCTGGCTGAATCCCGCCGTCATCGGTGTCTGTGTCACCTTCGCGGTGCGCGGACTAGCGATAAGGTTTAACTGGTCGCTGCCCGGATATCGCAGACCGGCAAAGGCAAGCAGCGAAACAGCCGGAGGCGAAAATGGGTAGTGATTTTACGCAGGCAGACGTGCCGGGTTCGCTTTCGGAGCATCATGCTTTTCGAAGAATAACAGGTAAAAATGGACACGATTGACGGAATGCGGACATTCGTAGCCGTGGTAAAGGAGGGCTCCTTTACGTCGGCGGCAAAGCGGCGGGATATGTCCACCGCTCTCGTCAGTAAGTATGTCGGCCAACTCGAAGACCAGCTCGGCGTCCGGTTGCTTAACCGTACAACGCGTTCGCTTACACTGACCGAAATCGGCGCCGTATATTTCGAGCGCTGCCAGCAACTGCTTGATGATTTTGACGAGCTTGAAGCGACCGTGCAGGACCGCGACGCAGCGCCGCGCGGGACATTGATCGTCTCTGCTCCGGTCACATTTGGAGAGATGTACCTGACGGATGCTATGGCGCAGTTTCTGGCGCAGCATCAGGAAGTCCGGATCGACTTCCGCCTTACTGACCGTCTGGTGAATCTCGTGGAAGAAGGGGTGGATGTTGCAATCCGCATAGCCGAACTTGCGGATTCGTCACTCATCGCACGCCGCCTTGCACCGGCACGTATCGTGGTGTGCGCTTCGCCTGAATATCTCAAGCGCCACGGCGCGCCGCAGCGGCCTGACGATTTGCTTGAGCATTGTTGTATTGTCGACACGAACTTTCGAAGCGGTTCGCTCTGGCAGTTCAACGAAGACGGTGGCCATAAAACGATAAACGTTGACGGACGTTTCACCGTAAACAATGCAGAATCCGTGCGCAGAATGCTTTTGGCCGATGTGGGTATCGCCCTGATACCGACATTCGCGGTCGGGCCAGATATCCGTGAGGGCCGCCTGAAAATTCTGCTCGAAGAATATGAAGGTTCCAACCTGGGGGTATACGCAGTGTATGCCCATAGTCGTCATCTTGCGGCAAAAGTCCGCGCCTTCGTGGACTTCTCTGTGAAGTCTTTCGGTTCATCTCCGGAATGGGACCGGTACTAATTACTTCTACTATTTGACGTGAGGGAGAGGGTATGACGATTGAACGCATAATAAACAAGCGCATTCATGATCTGGGGGGAGGCTTCGAGGTCGGGCGCGTTCTTCCCTTCCGCGCACGTCGCATGGTCGGCCCGTTTATCTTTTTCGATCATTTAGGTCCCCTGGAATTGGCAACGGGTATTCCAAGAGAACTGGATGTCCTGCCCCACCCGCATATCGGCCTTTCGACAGTTACTTATCTCTATTCCGGTCAAATAACCCACCGCGATAGTCTTGGTTTCGAGCAGGAGATCAGGCCGGGTGAGGTCAACTGGATGGTCGCGGGTAGCGGCATCACTCATAGCGAGCGCCTGGAGTATGCACGCACGCACGGTGCAAACATTCACGGCATTCAGGCCTGGGTCGCGTTGCCCACTGAATGTGAGGAAATTACCCCGTCGTTCCACCATCATGCGGGTGCTGATCTTCCTGAATGGGAAGAAGCGGGCGTCAAGGGGAGACTGATCGCAGGCGAAGCAGAAGGGCTCAAATCCGGTGTGCATGTGCACTCGCCCTTATTTTACCAGCACTGGGAAATGGATGCTGATGCTCGCCGAAGCCTGACCACTGCCTATCCAGAGCGGGCTATTTACTGCGCGCGAGGTAAGGTAGAGATCGGAAGCACTTTTTTAAGCGCTGGTCAGATGGCAGTTCTGAACGAAGGGCGGTTAGCGGATGTTGTCGCGTGTCAGCCGTCAATCGTGATGGTGCTTGGTGGAGAGCCCCTCGGCCAACGCTACCTTCTCTGGAACTTTGTATCGTCCAGTAAGGAGCGGCTGGAACAGGCAAAAGAAGACTGGAAGGCAGGGCGCATGAAACTGCCAGATGCGGACAATCTCGAATTTGTTCCCTTTCCGGAGGACTGAAGATAGTGACGGTCCAGCCTTTAACCGCGATGCCAGTCTGACGGTTACACATTCTGGAAGGTGGGGGAGGCCGGACGCTTACCAAAAGTATATAGAATATGGAGAATCACTAGGAATTAATAAACGATACAAATGTAGGCAGCGACAGGATTGGTACAAAGTTCCTCTAGGCAAAATAGCAGAGGGGTTTTTCTTCAAGCGTTCATTTTATTACCCGCGTTTATGTATTAATGAAGCTAAAGTCCTCACAACAGATACTGCGTATGGAATTAGCTGTTTTGAGAACTATTCGATGAAAGGGCTTTGTTTTTCGTTCTATAATTCTATTACACAATTATTTGCTGAAATAGATGGACGTTTCTACGGTGGCGGCGTTCTGGAATTGACACCTAAAGAGTTTAGAGGGTTGCCGGTATTATATCATGAACCATCAAAAGAAGAGTTTGACGCATTTCTTGCGGTGCATGATGCTTCTGAAGATATCTCTAAAAGTTTATTAGATTTCGGCGATCAATGGTTAAGCGAAAATAGTAGTTTTACCGCCAAAGATATGAATATGTATCGCCAAGCATGGGATACCCTTCGACGTCACAGACTCCGTCATTCAAGAAATGCAGTGCCAACGAGTCCAAACAATGGGCAACTGTAAGCTCAGCTGACTGAAAGTTCTAGTCGAGGAATTTCTGCATCTAAAGGAAGTTGTTTTGACGATGCCACTACCTTGTCTTGATATCTTCCAGCACCCAGTTGTATTGCGAAGCCTTTCGTATAGTGATCTGAAATGTTCCCTTTCAGCATTCATGAGACAGGGAACGGTTAATAAGGTGTTTTTTATTGATTAGACTCGAAATGTTGACCAAGCGCAGCGTTTAGTGCTTTTAAACGCCTGTATGGTTTATCGCGATATATCCATGATTTCTCTTCGCGCTGTTCATCCTTCGCAATCTGGTGCAGCGTTATTTCAACAACATTGTCGACACGCATCAGTGAAAAACGGGCATTATTCGCACCCTGCTACGAAATATGTTGCAGTGCGAGATCAAGTTGCTCAACATTATTTGCAAGGATTTTCAGCATGAATTAGCTTAGTCACGCTCCGGCGCTGACATGAAGCTGAACACCTTCATGCTGTCGCAGCGAGGCCATAAGCTTGGAGATATTCCCAAGACTGGGATTACCGCTTGCACTGAGCATACGCATCAGGCTTTGAGGTTTTTTATCTGTAAGGGTGCCGAGTTCCTGAAACCCGATAGTGGCGTTCACATAATCGCGTAGCAATGTTTTTGCCACATCCACTTCATTATTGAGAATGCATTCCGCCGCTTCTGTAAGCAGACCAACACGGAAGTCAGGGTCATTTTGCGCCCGCTGCTTGATGGTGTCTTTAAAATCACGTGTTAAAGCCATGGCTTTATCCTTTTCTCTTTCGGGTTTTGTAATCCTTCCAGTGCAGCTTTGCAGTCTCGATATCGCGGCTTTGCCGCTTTTTCGTACCGCCTCCTAAAAGGATCACCAGCTTATCGCCATCCTTGCCGAAATAAATTCGGTAGGCAGGGCCAAAATCAAGCCTATATTCGCTTACGCCCTGCCCTACGGATTTCACATTCGAGAAATTGCCGTTTTCCATGCGGGCTATGGCTGTACGAACCTTTAGCGCTGCGTGAACATTGAGGCTAGCGAACCAATTCGAATAAGGGTGCGATCCGTCTTCATTCTCAAATTCTACAACAACGATCATATTTATATGATAACATTTATGTTATTATCAAGCAATATCTAGTTTTACGGACTTTGAAGAACAATTGAGCTTATCGGCTTCCCCGCCCACATCTTCGAAAAACCGATCAAGCGCACTAAAACCAGACAGCGCAGCTAGCTGCGCTGTCTGGTCCGAGGGAGCAACTATACAACTTTCTCAAAGAGCTTTTTAACTGCCGCCCACTGGTCCATTGGGGGCAAGCCTTTGCGCTTGGTGTAGCCTTGCATTGGAAAGCGCATATAGCGTGGATGCCAGTCTTCGGGCATCTCAGAACCATTGCGGTCTTCCAGAAAGACTTTAATGGTCTCTTTTTGCAGCTTGGCGGTTTTGGTAACGCCATCTTTAGCAATGCGTTTTCCTGCAACCTCGCCAAGGATTGCATTGATGGCGGGTTTGTCGCGCAAAAGATCAAAAAACGTGTCTTCCGGCTCCCACCAATTCGCCATATCCACACTCAGGATTTGACCAAGCCCCTCAATAATGGGCGTGCCTGATGCAAGGGTTTCACCCATAGCAAAGGCAAGTACTCGCATTACCTCATTATCTTTAAGCTGCAAAGTCCTTGCAAATACAGCGGGAAGTTCCTGCACTCTTGAAAATCCATGGTTTTTCATCAGAGATTCACGCTCATCACCAAACCCTATGAGCTTCTTGATCGCTTCACGCTCCTTGGCAAAAGCCTTTTGCGCCTTGCTGGCTTCAATGCTTTGGGCGATTGCCTCATTGCCGCCCGCTCTCTGCGGCTCGGGCTTGACCTCCCATAAATCAGAGCCAGCAATGACATGGGCCACCATGAGCCGCAAAGCAATTTGCGGGGCTTTAAGTAACTCGACCCTGACCGCATTATGACGGTGCAGTTCAAGATAGCGGATCGCCGCTTTTGACAGTTCAGGCTTGGGGTTGGCTTTAACCTCGCCGCCCTCTTTCGCCGCTGCGTGGTCAAGGCGTTTGGCTTCTTTTTCTTCCAGCCAACCTTCATGAAACTCAACCTCACCATCGGAGCCACAGCGGATAAAAACCTTGCCGCCTTCCTTCTTACTGCGCTTTACCCTTTCATAGTTGCTCCAGTAATTCGAGTTTTCCAAGACAACGGCATCTGACCATCCATCTTCCAGATAGCGCTGCTGACGCTCGCCTACGACTTGCATTTGAAGTGTCCAGAACTTCCCAACATCATCAAAAAACTGTCCTTCTTCGAAGAGGTCCGTAATGATTTTTCCATTATAGATTTCAAGCGGGAAAAGCGCATGTGATACGGAGATTTCTTTGCCGCCAAACAGCCATGCTTTGAGCCATCTTCCGGTAGGTTCGCTTTCTTCTGGATCGCGGAAGAGTTTGAACCATGTTTTTTGCTGGGCCTTGCTCGCCATCGTCAAAGCCCGCAAGGTTTGGGCGTTAATCTCGTCTTTGCGGTAAGCGTTAAGAATGGGCGCATGAAGATTGGCTATCGCCAGCCTTTTAGAAACCAATAATTCGGTCACACCAAAATGCGCCGCAATATCTTCGATTGATTGGCCCTGTTTTTTAAGCATTGCAAAGGCTTCATACTGATCGATTTCATCCATCGGGAGGCGGGCGATATTTTCAGCTAGTGAGGCTTCAACAGCTTTGGCGTCTTCGCCGTCTTCAAGGATGATGCAAGGCAGCGGTTCAACTTCCCCGCCCTCTTCGGCAATAAGCTGACAGGTTCGCAAACGCCGTCCACCTGCTATAACCTCGTAGCCTTCGCAGTTCGGACGCACCAAGAGCGATTGAATAACGCCGATATTACGGATGCTCGGCAGCAAATCACTCACATCATCGCCGCCATGCTTACGCACGTTAACAGGTGAGATTTTTAGATTTTTGAGTTCGATATGTTCAAGTTTCATTGTTTTCTTCCTTCTATAAAGTTGGTTTCGCATCACACCGACACGCAGGAACGCACTAGCTAGGAGAGAGCCAATGCGCTCGCGCAAAGCGGCCCTAATACTCATCGGCAAGCATGATGGTGAGGACGCGGAAGGTTTTTTCGGGGTCTGCAGGGTCTTCGCTTAAATGCTGGCGGTCCGGCGCGTAGTAATCGAACTTCCAAAAAACCGTTCCCGCGCCTTCAATCTCAAGACTGCCAAAATCATGTTCACCACACGGATCGTTTGCCTCGGTAAATTCATCAAAGTTGCGGGTCTTGATGCAGATTTCGGCTTGAACCTCGCTCGGCAAATTGGCGACGCCTTGCGTAAAAATAATCACGCCCTCCCCTGTTCGCTCTGTTCGAAACACGCCCACTTGTGAACGGCAACGGTCATTTAATTCCGCAATGCGCTGCGCCTTAAGGTCTTGGTCGTCTGTGTGATTACTCATTGCGCAACCTCCTGTTCAGAGATGGTCAAAGGCGCGGCATGAGCCTCGGCGCTTTCCAGCGCAAAATCTGCTGCTTTCTGAGCGTGGCTTGCCGCGCTGATAATGAATTTTGGATCGCTGCGCTGATTGGTGAGCCAACCCTTGATATATTGGGCGTGATCGAGGCGCGGGGTTTGCGAAAGGCCAAGCGCGCCGCAAAGCATGGCGCTGCCAAGCTCGGCAACCAGTTCTTCAAAAGCGTAAGCCTGATCGCCAAAACGCCCTGACATATCGCGGTTCAGACGGTTTGCATTGCCTGTTGAATGGGTGATTTCATGGGCGAAGACGCTGTAATAGCTCTGGGGACAATCAAACTGACCAAGCTCGGGCATGGCGATATGCTCGGCAATACCTCCGGCGTAATAGGCACGATCAGAAACCCGCACAGGCAAACGCTCGCCAGCAATATAGTTTTTGACGAAACTCTCAGCCTCGGCAATCGGGTTATGGTCCTTGAGTTTGTCTTTAAATTTCTGCTCTACGCCCCGCGCATGCTCGCCTTCCACCTGCTCGGAATTGAACACGCGAAAATAACGGGTAGATACGGCACCAATTTTGCCGCTGTCATTGCCTTCATCATCCGTTTCATTAAAAAATTTCCACAAAACGACAATCTGCGAGCGCTCGCCTTTACGAACATTGCACTCTTTATCCTGCCACTGTTTGAAGGTTGCCCATAGGTTCGAGGCGTAGCCCGAATGAGACAGCAAAATATGATTGATGCCTCTATATGCTGTGCCCCTTAGATTGATGGGGGAGTGCCCCACACAAAACCACGGCGTTTTAAAATTGTTGGGGTCAACCTGCTCCAGTTGCCTGATGATTTGGTCTGTGACCATTTGATAAATTTTGTTCGACATTTCATTTGCTCCTTTGGTTCCTTTTTGGCACCGGATGGGCCAATTTCTCTGCACAACCGCGCGCATGAACCCTTGGCTAGCGCCGAGCGTCAGAACAAAAAAAGCCCCCGCACGTCTCTTTTTGCGGGGGCTTTTCTGGCGGGAGATCGAAGAGCGGATGCCTCAAGCACTTTTTGTACGCCACACGGATATTTGGCGCGGGCCAGCGTACAAAAAGTGTTTGAAACAGGTATCCGAAATTCGATGTAAGCTTGGAATTTGGGTTCCAAGCGCACCTTTTTTCAGGTGCGCTTTTTAAAACAGCTCATGCGCCGGCGGCGCATGCCTTTTCTCTCACTTTACACCAAGGATCGTGACCCGTATGGGGAGAAACCGCTTTTTCGCGGGTTCGACAATGCTTGGTGAATGAATATGAGCCTAGCGGCGTAGAGCCTGACGCGCTGCATTTTGCAGCGGGGGGGCGGGTCGCTACTTTGCTTATTTTATCTTCAAATTGAAAAACAAATAACCGCCGTTACGGTGGATGGTTTCCGCCGATGTATGACGACGGTGAGTATGCCCGGCTTCCAACGTGCATTCCCGAGCGGAAATGAGCGGGGTCTCCATAGAAAGAAGAGATAAAGAAGGATCAAAAGGCCGGTGATGATCACAGGCACATAGCAATTGTTCTCCATTGAAGTAAAATAGGGAAAGGGATTGCCACGGCCAGGATTGCAAGCATAATAATGGCGCCTGCAAGAGACGTCGGTTCCGCCTTTTAGGGAGCTTGGGGATTGCCGGAAATGTTCCTGGCAGAGGCTCCTATCTTTTTTCTGTCTCCCGCCGCACCAAGGGCAAAAATTCTCTCCGCCTCTTTCCCTCTAGCCGACAACACCATATGCTTCCCATCACTAAGGAAACATTGAGTATCATGTTCTTATCTATTTGTGTTTCCTGTATGACGGAACGGAGGTTCTTCGGTACAGAGAAAATGGCTTTTGAATCTGCCGGATTATCACGGGAACATTGGGCCAGTTCTATACCCGTAAGGGAAGTTTTTAAACGCGCCCTTAATAACGCTGTTCTGCGGTATTACCAGACTCACTCCTTACGAAAAACGCATGTGATAGGGCTGATGGAGAACCGCCGCCGATATCAGAAGCCAGAATATTGGCCATGAACATGTTATGACCACTTACAATGCGTATGGAAAATTAAATATGGGCGATCAACGAAAAGCCTTTTTCCGCAACGGAAACAACAAAACTGTTTCGCAAAATATATTCAGCGAAGAACTGATCTAAAAATTGAGCAAAAGAACACAAAAATAGCGGCCTTTTATTTTTAAATCTAGTAAACAACCATAAAAATCATTAATTTTTTCAATATGATATAGAATTAACCCACTCACCTTTTAGGAAAAAAGCAGCGTTAGTGATAATGATAGGGCACTGTTGTCTGCCCGCCAATACCGCCTGATAAAGTATGCCATTGATAAACCTAGCGCCCAATGTTATATAACAGCTATGAAGAACGTTTTACTCTTGATATGTGCATTTGCTCTTTTCGCCACTGGCTTTGTTTCGGCGGCGCATGCGGATGGTGATATGCAAGGTTCTGACCAGCAGATTGAGTCAAGCATGGATCAGGATAATATGAACGACAATGCAGCCGATCCGTTAAATGATCAGCACTGTGGTCACGGTCATATTGATTTTACTGATCATGCAAAAACCAACCTTTCAGACATCAAATCAAAGTTATTTGCCACGCTTTCCGAAGCTCCGCTTCCATCCCTTATTTATGGACTTAAACGCCCTCCCTGGATTTAATTTTCAGGAATGTGGTGTATCTTTATTCAGGCCAAAAAAGACCACGAGTCTGTCTGATCTAATCTCCAACATTCCCCTATATGCTGCGTAGCGAAAGTTCTCTTTCGTCCGCTAACTGCGTTTTTGTAGATTACTAAAGGAATACTTAAATGGAACAACGATTACGAATACTCGCGATGACGACTTTGGTTTTGCCGCTTATGTTTTCCGGCGCGGCGCTGGCCCAGCAGGAACAAAAACCCAGTATAGCTGCTTTCATCAACCATATATGGCAGGCCAGTCCCGCTATCCATGAAGCCGAAGCACGGGTTGCTGCCGCGCAAGCCGGACAAAGAGCCGCTTCACGTTGGCAACATAATCCGGAACTGGAATTCGAGGTTGAAGACGTTGATGGTGAAGAAAAAACCATGCTGCTTGGTGTAAGCCAGACAATTGATTGGAGCGGTAAATTCCGCTCATCAGGAAAGACCGCTGAGTTTGAATTGCTGGCTGCTTCCGCAGAACGTGATGGGACACGACAAAATATCGCTGTGGGTGTGTTGTCGGCTTTGGCGGACAACAGGGCTGCAAAGGATATTTTCGGATTGGCGGCGCAACGTTCAAGCCTGATGGAGCGTTTCGTGGGGTTGGTCGAGAAGGGCTTTAAAGCGGGTGATATTGACCAGAGCGAGTATAACCTTGCTCAACTGGCCTTATCCGAAGCCTTGATTGAGCAGGCGGATGCGGGAACAACGCTGGCAGAAAGCAGGCAGGGTCTTGATACCGCCATAGGCTTTCCGCTGGAAAACGGCTTTGCTCTGCCGGATTTACCGGGAACCCTGCCAGAGTTTTCAGATAGTGGTGAAAGCGAAGACGATAATCTTATGAACCTTCCCGCCATTCGCGCCATGAAAAGCCGCGAGGAAGCCGCCAAATCAATCATCACACAAGCCAATAAGGATAGATTTCCTGACCCCACCATAAGCATTGTGGGCGGGGAAGATGCTGGGGCCGGTAAAATTGGTTTTTCGGTATCTGTGCCGCTGTATGTCTTTAAAACCTACAGAGCTGAAGTTGATGTGGCGAAGCAGGAAGCGATTGCCGAAGCCAAAGCCGGGCAAAATGCCTTTCATGCCGCTAAAGCGCGTCTGCTAGCCAGCCGCAACGCTTATCAGCTTTCAAGAAGGGCTTGGGAGAACTGGCAGGAAAACGGGGCGCAAGCCTTGACTGAGCAGTTTAACATTCTTGATCTCAAATTCAAGGTCGGAGATTTAAGCGCGACTGATTATTTGGTGCAGATTGAACAGGCTCTGGATACGGAAGTCGCTGCCAAAGAACTGCATAGCAAGGTGTGGCAATCGTGGTTTTCATGGCTAGCCGCATCAGGAAAAACTGAACAATGGATCCAAAATTCAGGACAACAACAATGAGACACATATTATTTTTAACCGTACTGATAGCTTTAACTTTCTCATATCCTGTTATGGCTGCTGATGATGACCATGGGCATGAGGAAGCTGATCGCGAAAAACATGGTGATGCTCAAGAAGATCATGGCAAAAAAGATAGTCACGGCGATGAAGAAGGCGGCCACGAAGGGGAAGATGAAGAGGAAGAACGCGGTGGGGTTGATCTTTCTCCTGAATCCCTAAAAGAGGCGGGCATTCTTGTTGAGCCTTTAACCCTGCAAAATCTGGAAGGTGAGGTTAAAGCGCCCGGTGAGGTCACGCTTAATTCTTATCTGAGCAGTAAGGTTACGCCGCGCATTGAGGCACAGATTGTGGCTCGTCATGCCAAGCTGGGCGATACTGTTGAAAAAGGCCAGCCGCTTGTCACACTTTCTGGTGTTGAAATGGCCGAAGCCATTGGTGAATTGCAGGTGGCCCATAAGGAATGGAGGCGCGTGCAACAACTTGGTTCATCGGCTGTTTCTGCTAAACGTTACAGTGAAGCCAAAATTGCCGATGAACAGGCGCGGGCTAAAGCCATGGCCTACGGTATGACCAAAGAGCAGGTTAAAGTGCTGCACGAAAAAGGTCTGGGCGTTACTCCCGGATCATTTCAGCTTATTGCGCCGCAGAGCGGCACCATTGTCAGCGATGATTTTATTGAGGGCGAGTTGATTGAACCGGGCCGCGTGTTGTTTGATATTGTCAATGAATCCGCTCTATGGGTGGAAAGCCGTCTGTCACCGGAACGTGCCAAGGACGTTGAGGTTGGCGCAGGTGCGCGGGTTCACATTCCTGATAACGGCTGGTTGCAAGGCAAGGTCGTTCAAAAACACCATCTTCTGGATGAAGAAACCCGCACGATTGGTGTTCGCATTGAAGTAAATAATGAAGAAGACCGTTTGCACCCCGGCATGTATTTGGACACACGGATTCAAGCAGGAGACGAACAGAAATATTTGGCCGTTCCCACGTCCTCCGTATTGCGTTCTCCCGATGGTGATTGGGTGGTTTTTGTCGAAACAAAGCCCGGTGAATTTAAACCGCAGGAGATCAAAACGCTACGCAACATTGAGGACCATACCGTGATAGAGGGTTTGCCGGAAGGCACTCGGGTTGTCACCGAAGGTGCATTTTTTGTGCAGTCGGAATTGGCGAAAAGTGGTTTTGCCGTACACAACCACTGAGGTAGGGATTAGGAGACAAATTATGCTGAATACAATTATTGACGGAGCGATACGACATCGCTTGATGGTAGTTTTGATGCTGGCGGCGATTTTGGTCGGTGCTGTAATGATCTTGCCGAAACTCAACCTTGATGCTTTCCCCGACGTGACCAATGTTCAGGTTACGGTCAACACCGAAGCCGAAGGATTAGCGGCGGAAGAGGTCGAACAGCTTATTACCTATCCGGTGGAAGCGGTGATGTACTCTCTTCCCGATGTAGAAGAAGTGCGTTCAATATCAAAAACCGGATTATCCCTTGTCACTGTTGTGTTCAAGGAAGGGATCGATATTTATTTTGCGCGTCAACTTGTCTTTGAGCGTTTACAGGATGCACGGGAGCAAATCCCCGAAGGCGTGGGAACGCCAGAAATGGGGCCGAATACCTCCGGGTTAGGACAGGTTTTTCAGTACATGCTAAGTACTGATAACCCTGAAAAATACGACACCATGGCATTGCGCTCTCTAAACGATTGGGTTGTAAAATTATTGCTTATGCCGATTGACGGTGTAACAGAGGTTCTCTCATTCGGCGGTGACGTTAAACAATATCAGGTCAATCTGGAACCCGCCAAACTGCTGTCTTATCAGATTCATTCCGAAGATGTTGTAGAAGCAATTGAAGAAAACAATCGTAATGCGGGCGGGTGGTATCTCAATCGCGGCGCAGAACAGCTTGTCATTCGTGGTGTAGGCTGGGTGCGTGGTGGCGAAGATGGCTTGCGTGATATTGCCAATGTTCCCGTCAAGGATGAAGACGGTATCGTTGTAAGGGTGCGCGATGTAGCAAAAGTGGGCTATGGCACTGAAATTCGCCAAGGCGCGGTCAGTATTACCATGCGAGACGAGGCCGGAAAACCGGAACAAATGGGCGAAGTCGTCACGGGCATTGTGATGAAGCGTATGGGCGCGAATACAAAAAACACGATTGACCAGATTTATGAACGTTTGCCAATCATTCAAAATGCCTTGCCGGAAGGCGTGGTGATTGAGGCTTTCTATGATCAAGCGGATTTGATTAGCAAGGCTGTTGATACAGTCAGCAAAGCCCTGATTGAAGCCTTTGTCCTGATTGTGATTGTGTTGTTTCTATTTCTAATGAATATTCGGGCAGCGGCGCTTGTTTTGCTTTCTGTGCCAATCTCCATTGCGCTGGCGCTGATGGCTATGGCTTATTGGGGCGTATCCGCGAACCTTATGTCTCTTGGCGGTCTGGCAATCGCTATCGGGATGATGGTGGATGGTTCGGTTGTGATGATGGAGAATATTTTTAAACATCTTTCCCACCATGATGAAAACCCCAATCCCGAAGGTGTCAAACTCCGCATTCTGGAAGCGTCCCGCGAGGTCGGGCGTCCGGTGTTTTTCGCGGTATTAATTATTATCGTGGTCTTTACCCCGCTTTTTACATTGGAAGGCGTTGAAGGAAAACTATTTCAGCCTATGGCGGTGAGTATTGTACTGGCTATGCTGGCTTCGCTGATGGTGGCGTTGGTTGTGATTCCGGCGCTTTCCACCTACTTGTTTAACAAGAACGTAGACCACAAAACCAACTTTCTGATTGATGCGTTTGATGCCGCATATAAAAAAGTACTTTCCGGCGCGATGAAAGCCAAAAAGATGGTGGTAATTATTGCTGTTGCTCTGTTTATCGGTTCTATGGCGCTGGTGCCTTTTTTGGGTACAGAATTTGTGCCTGAGCTGGAAGAAGGCACAGTCAATATCCGTGTTACGCTGGCCCCGTCTTCTTCGCTGGAGACATCTTTGGGTGTTGCGCAAAAGCTGGAACGCAAGCTAATGGAATTTCCCGAAGTGCTTTATGCTTCAAGCCGGGTCGGACGTGCTGAATTGGGTGGCGATCCTGAACCTGTCTCTAATGTGGAAATTTATGTGGGCTTAAAGCCGGTCAAGGAATGGACTTCCGCTAAAGACCGCTTTGGATTGCAAAAGCTGATGGAAGAAAAAATGTCCGTTCATCCGGGCTTGCTCTTTACCTTTTCACAGCCGATTGCTACCCGTGTGGATGAACTGCTCTCAGGTGTGAAGGCACAGCTTGCTATTAAACTGTTCGGCCCTGATCTCAATGTATTGGCTGAAAAGGGTAAAGCGATTGAAGGGTTAGTACGCAAGATTGAAGGCGCACAATCCGTAGAAATGGAGCAAATAGCTGGGGAGGCGCAGCTTGTTGTACGGCCTGACCGGGATAAGTTGGCGCGTTACGGTATTCCAGTGGGGCAGATCATGTCTCTTGTGTCTGATGCAATTGGCGGCAGCGACGCCGGGCAGGTTATTCAGGGCAATGAGCGTTATGATATTTACGTTCGCTTTGCCAAGGAATACCGCAATGACGCGCAATCCATAGCTGACCTGATCATGCAGGCACCCAGCGGTGCATGGGTGCGGATGGGTGATGTGGCCGATGTGTCTATTGAAGCCGGACCGCCGCAAATCCGCCGTGATGACGTGCAACGGCGTGTGGTTATCCAATCTAACCTCTCCGGACGCGATATGGGCGGCTTTGTTGAAGAAATTAATAGGCGCATCAAGGAAGAAGTGAAACTCCCTCCTGGCTATTCCGTGGTCTATGGCGGACAGTTTGAAAATCAACAGCGAGCACAGGCACGGCTTATGATCGTTGTGCCGATTTCGCTGGGCATGATCTTCCTGCTGCTGTTTTTTGCTTTTGGCTCAGTACGGCAAGCTGCGCTGATTATGCTGAACGTCCCGCTGGCCATGATCGGTGGGATCGCGGCGCTGTATTTTTCGGAGCAATATCTTTCTGTTCCCGGTTCTATCGGTTTTATCGCCCTGTTTGGTGTGGCGGTGTTGAACGGTGTAGTGATGGTCAACGCCATTAACCTACTTGTGGAAGGTGGTACGGAAGCCGACAAGGCTGTTTTTAACGGCGCGTTGTCTCGTCTGCGGCCTGTTCTTATGACAGCCTTTATTGCAGCGTTAGGCTTAATCCCTATGTTGCTGGCTACAGGCATAGGCTCGGAAGTGCAAAGGCCATTGGCGACTGTGGTGGTTGGCGGACTGGTTTCTTCAACGCTTCTGACACTGTTTGTACTTCCTGTGCTGTACGGGACATTTTCGCGGCGGCTTATTGAGGATTATAAAACTACTAATTAATAAAATAGAATTGGTCAAATGCGGCAATGGTGCGGCAACAGGACAAAAGAAAAGCCGCCCGAAGGCGGCTAACTTATTGATTTTATTGATTGCGAGAGGGCGCATTACGCGCCAGTATGGCGATTACCTCCAAAAGCGGGAGGCGTTGGTTGCGGGGGACCGCAGCTGCCCTGAGGAAATTAAAATTGATACAGAATTCTTCACGATGGTTACGGGAGATCGCAACCATCGTGAAGATCTTGTCACGACCTTTGATATCTCAAGTTCCCACAATCGCGAAGACAAAGAAATAGAGCACTCCTGTCTCCTTACCGAGAATAAAAGAAAGCATGCCACAAACACTTGCGCCGGTGTTGTCACATTAACTTAGTGGCTGGAGTCTACTGCCCACCATACGTATTTCTTTGTGTCTTGGACATCAAAACGGTATTTTGAATCCAAACTCACGGTCAATATTTTTGCGGGATTCGACAAGAAACCGGTCACCATTCATCAACTGTGATGTTTGCCTATCAGCTGAAAGATATTCATTCCCGGCAGCAAACAGTCCCTCGGGAAGAATCTCGACGTCTTTTTTAACAAGGTCATCGAAAATTCGAGCATATTCAGCGCCTTTGCTAGTGATTTCGGCATCAGTAGGCAACAGACCAGCTTTTTTCTGTTGGTCTCTCCAGGTTAACATTTTGCTTTGTATTGCCTCAAGATCCGCTGGTGATACGATTTCCGCAAACTCATTCTGGATGTGGCGCTGTGCCGCTTCTTCGCGCACAGCCGGTTCGTATTTCTGCCAGTCCCAGTCAGGCGGGAAAACTGCATCATCGTCTTTACTCATCTACGCCTTCCTTTACCACTATCGGGCGCGGGAAAATGGTTATTGTTGCGAGGTAACAATTCGCCGGACGGCGGATTATAGGTGCTTGATAGGTTCGGGCGCTGTCCGAAAAACGTGAGTGTTTTCTGATCGCTGCGCAGATTGAGCCTTGCCCTTGCCAGCGCCTGATCAAAAATATTGTCAAGTTGCCGCCCAAGGTCACCGTTCATGCCAAGCAGAAGATTATCAGATGGCAAACGCCCTTCTTTCACTTGACGTTCCCACCAATGGTTAAGCTTTATGCCTTCATAGTCAGTGCAAGTGAGGCTGCTGCCGGTGTTTAATAGCTGCCCGTTGGGCGCAGAGGCTTCCTGGGTCTGGGCCAACCGGTTCATCAACTCCGAAAAAGCCGGTTCGTATTTCTGCCAACCCCATTTAGATGGAAAAATTGCATCGTCATCTTTGCTCATCTGCGCCTTCCTTTGCCGCGATCAGGATCATGCGGTTTAAATGGATCAATTTTTTTAGATTTCTTTCCGGAGCGATCTTCTGCATGTTTGCGCGCCGTTTCTGCCGCTAGCTTGAACTCAAGCTGCAAGTCACCCTGCTCTATCTTTTTTGCGGGCTCGGCGCGCTTGCGCATCTCTTGCGCTAACGGCGAGGTATGGCGATTCTTGGCTTTGCTCACAGCCGCCTTCCTGCCTGGCGGGCCAAGCGTGAAGTTCATGGCAGGCATATGCGGCTGACCCTTTCTGGCTTGAACTGCCCCACTCTGTTCGAGCGAGAGGCGAAGCGATTTCTGTTCTTTGGCCTGCGTCTGGCTAAGGGCGCGGCGCTGGCGCTCTTGATCGAGCCTTTGCATGTTATGACGGCGCTCTAGCTCAAGACGCTCAACGCGCTGGCCCTCATGCAGCGCACGCTTGTCTTCAAGAAAGGCGCTGCGGGCTTTGGCATCGTTATACTTATGCAGCTGAGAGCGCAGCAACTCGACGCCGCTGGCTTTTGCCAGAAACGCGCTCAAACCTTTTGGTTTGGCCGCCTCACGCTCGGCCCTGATCTCGCGCGCCTTATTCACATAGTGCCGGGACACCGTTGTCCGCAGCGTGAGCTGGTCCTTTGACTGCTGCGCTTTTTCTCGCTCGTGCAGGGCGCGTTTGGCTTCAACCCGGCTTTCGAGATTTTCGCGCTGGTTCTTATGAATTCCATTCAGCCTTTCAAGTTGCTCGTGAATTTTACGCGATTTTTCCTGATCTTTCAGGGCATGCAAATGCTGCGCGGCCAAGTCCTTCGCGTCCTCAACAGATGGCAGGGTCTCTTCGGAATATTCATCGGCCAGAAATTCACGGACGGCTTTGGTCGTTGCTGATTTATCGTCAATGAGCTTGGGGAGCGAATTTGTATGACCGTGAATATCGACCAACACAAAAGGTCTCTTACCTTGGGCCAATATGTAACCGTGATATTCAAGAGCCTGAACAAAAGACGAGGCGCTATCGCGCTGGCGCCAAAGCTCTTTGACTACCTCCATGCGCTCTTGTTTGGAGATACCAAGCTGATTTTCCTGAGCTTTATCGTAAAGAGAAAGCTGGCGGTAATTCTGGCGCTTGCGGTCTTCAAGTTTGTAATAACCCGGCGCAAGCTGAATATCGTGATCACGCGCAAATGCGCGCGTTACGCCCATGAGCTTATCGTAGTCATAGGCCATGTGGATGGCCTTGCATTCCTGCACGTCGATACGCGACCAGACGACATGACAATGCTCTCGAAGCACGCCGCGCTTATCCTCCTTGATATGAAAGACGACCGCCCTGCCCTGCCCGTGCAGTCCCAACGCCTCTTCGGCGCGCTGTATGTAATCCGCATAAAGCGCGCGCGCCATTGGACCTTGCGCCGTGTCCGGATTGATCGACAGGCTATAGAGATAATTCTTGCATTTGGTCATGGCCTGGGCTTGCGCTTCGAACTCGGCAAAGGCGCCGTGGAGATCACCGGCCATAGCGCCGCGAATGTCGGCCACTTCGACATACTCGTTGTCGTGCGCATTGAGAAGATGAGCGGCCAAATCCGCACCGCCACCGCGCTGAGAAGCAAAAGGAATGAGGCTCATGGTTTTCGTCCCAACAACAAAAACAGCGCCGAACGGATCTCGATCAGGATGAGCTTGATGTCTTCGAGCAGGACTTTGATTTCCGGATCGCGCGCAGCCACAGCATTGAAGGGTTTAAGCCGCTCCACAATAGCTTGACCAAGACCAAGAACCAGCGCGAGCTTCCTGTTTTCAGCGGGGCGATGACGGTTTCGGCCAAAGACGGCTTCGGTGATAAAGGCGTTGAAAGACAGGCCGGACACAGAAACGCGACGCTCCAGCTCCGCTTCCAGATCTTTGGGCGGGCGGTATGAGCGTTTGCGCCGGGTATTTTTCTTAAGCTGCTGGGTCATAATCCTCCCGTTTTACAGTACGGCGAAGAGGCAAATCCTCGCACCGCGCAGGCACCGGGGTTCTTGGGGCACCGGATATGCCCCAAGTCGTCATGCGGATGGCCGAGATCATTTGGCGCGCATCCAAACCGCGAAGGGTTGGTCAGGTTTTCTAAGGGCGCTGAAAGCTCTTAGATCGGTGACGGCGGAGAACCGAAATCTCTGACCGTCCTCCAAGGAGCGTTCCTTGGCCGATGGCTAATCCAAATGGAGAGCGGGCGTCTCCAATTGGTCGTACTCCGGGGTGGCGAAACACCCGGTCGTGATTGAACGGCGAAACGTTCTCCTCGCTTGCATCAAGGCTCGATGCCTGATGTGAGCGACCAACCCCTTAGTGAAAACATGCATAGTGCGTGTTTGAACCTAGGGGTTCCAAGGGGGGTTAGCGGGGGACTGGAAGTCTCCCCTCAAGGTAAGCGGTGGGACCAGCGCATACCTTGTACCACCTCACGTCCTCTCATATTTCATAATACCATAGGTTATAGGCATTACAGGCAAATATCTGTGCTGCACCTGCGTAAGACGCACTGCGATATACACTACAATATTTAGGCTCACGAGGATACCGCGAGGAAATTGCATAACGCGGGCATTGATACTGACACGCTCCTAACCGGATGCATCCGGATAATCAAAATTGATGGAGTGTACATTCCGATGTCTGATCTTATGAGAACGGGTTCCGCCCTGCCGGACACGACTAAAAACTTCGATCCATCCTTGCGGCCAACCCAGGACACGTACGATGCCTTACAAAAGGCCTATGACGAAGCAAATTACGCGCTATTCGAAGACCAGCTTCCCAATTGCCTGATAACGCTGCAACGGCGCGCCCGGACGATGGGGTACTTCTCACCGAAACGTTTTGCGCGCGGTGACGGCCGCCACACGCATGAGATGGCACTTAACCCGGCATATTTCCACGAATGCGAATTGATCGATATTTTATCGGTCCTTGCCCATGAAATGGTTCATGTATGGCAAGAGCATTTCGGCAGGCCCGGACGCGGTCGTTATCATAACCGCGAATTTGCGGAGAAATCGAAAAGCCTGGGTCTTTACCCGTCCGATACCGGCGAGGCAGGTGGCAAAGAAACCGGCGACCGGATGAGCCATTATATTATTGAAGGCGGCGTGTTTGAGCGTTTTGCTCAAAGCCTGATCACCTCGGGTTTTGTGATCGAGTGGACGGAAACACCGGCTGAGCAGCCGAAATCTGTCATCGATGGCGAAGACGAACAGAAGCCAAACAAAGCAGGTAAGCGTGTTAAATATACATGTTTATCTTGTGGTCAAAATGCCTGGGCCAAGCATGAAGCCGCCCTTGTGTGCGGCAACGAAATGGGGCCAATGGTTCCGGCGGCAGGACTAGCGTCATGAACGGCTGGATGCTTGCACCGTTGCTAATGGCCATGACCGCACTCTATGCAGGCGGGGGTTACTATCTGAGCCTCTACGCCAAGGACAAGGCCGGACTTGCGGCTGTGTTTGGCTCTTTTGCGCTCTATGGACTTGGGAACCTGTTTTATTTGGTTGTCATCAAGGCACATGGCTATGGTCTGGCTGTCACGCTATCAGGCGTTGCCGTTACGATCGTCAATCTTGGCGTGGCGGTACTGATCATGGGAGAGCGCTTTTCAATTCTTCAAATGTTCGGTGCGGCTGTCGCGGTGATTGGCGTGACATTAATTTTGATACCAAGCTCAGGCATTACGAGTTAGCAGCGAAGGACATGGCGGTGCTCGTGCGGACCGGCAATGCGGGAGCTGGCGCACTGCCGTAAAACCCCATTTCACCACAGCATAAAAAAAGCCCCGGGCCGGTGCCCGGGGCTTTTGTCTGGGCAAAGCCGCTAGAAACTGCCGGCGCTGCTGGTATCGGCTGGGCCGTTCTGGCTTACACCGTTTTTCTTGGGACGTGAACGGCTCCATTTGAGCTGATAGCTACCGTCTTCTTCTTTGACCAATGCTCCCCATATGGCTTTGGAAAGCTCAGGCGTATCGATCATGGTATTGAGGTAGGCTTTGCCGGATTTTTTGCCAAATTCATGGCGGGCAAAACCAACTTCAACATCCGTTCCGCTCCGGTAGAGCCTGAAGTCCGGGCTGTTGCCAACCTTTTCTTCAATGGGGCGGTATTCGATATCGAAGCTGTTTAGTAGCGTCGTAGCGGTGCCCGAGATGGTGCCGTTTTCGTGTTTTGTGAAAGTTCCAAGGTTCATTGTAGTGCTCCTTTTTTTGTTTGGTGCCGCAGACCATCTGCGGCTTTCCATGGACACCGATCAGAAGATTGGGGGGGACGTGTTCACTGTCCCGCCTTTCGCATGAAATGGAAGAAAGGCAGGCGGGGCAGGAAAAAAGAATTTTGTTTCGCGATGGAATGACCTCCGGTCATCGGAAAATTCTTTTTGAACCCGTTCCCCCCAATCTTCAGGTTGACCAATTGGAAAGACCGATTTGGACTGCGCTCCAGGATCAAAGGGCAACTGCAATTTCCGTTGGGACATTTTGGAACTTAAAGTGGCTTTTCTAGAAACCCACGAGGATCATGCCCGCCTTCATATGCGAACCTGCCCGATTGCAGACATGCAACCAACCCTCAAAGGCAACTGGAGAAAGATCAATGAAAATTCGACCCGCCCCAATAAATATAATGGATAGCATTCCGCGCGGCATATCGACAAAATACTTGAAAGACCAGCGCATACCGCAAGCACGCTGGCAAACGCAGGAAGCGATAGAAGCGCATAAAGCACTGGAGTATGACCCGGAGAATCCGGACGGTAAGATCCTGATCGGCGCTATCGGCGATAAGCTGATTGGAGTTGCGGAAGATCGGCATATCGGAACGGTTGCAGGCAACCGCTCAGGCAAATCTGTCGGCGTGAAGAATAATCTCTTCTTCTATAATGGCTCTGTTGTCGTCATTGACCTCAAAACCGAACATGCAAACGATACGGCGGAAAGACGCGCGAAGATGGGTCAGGACGTTTTTATGCTCGACCCCTATGACCGTGCCCGTGGCAACGCCCGAAAATACCGCGCAAGATATAATCCGCTTCGCGCGTTGACGCTGGGCGATGTGAGCGTGATCGAAAAAGCCATGCAAATCGTTGACGGGTTAATCGTTACCAGCGGGCAGGAAAAAGATCCTCACTGGAATGAGACAGCAGGCGCAAGTCTGCTCGGCTTCATTCTCTATACGGCCTTTGGCGCAGACGTGCCGGATAAAGAGCGCCATATGGGAACTGTGCGCCGGTTTGTGCGCAGTGCACGGCGGCAAGAGCAAACCGATGACGGCGCCGTTTATACCTTGCCGCGCCGCATTATGGCGGGCATCCAGATACTCTATGATACCGGCCATGAGGACGTCGCCGAAGCCATCGAGTTTAGCGTGCGCGGCCTGTATGAAAAATCACATGAAGAAATGGCAGGCGTGGCATCGACCATGAACCGGCACACGGCTTTTTTAGATTCCATCTCCATGAAGGATGTCATGAGCGGGCATGATTTTGATTTGCGAGACGTGAAGCGCAAAAAGATGACGATCTATCTCTGCCTGCCCGCGACAAAGCTGGATGCGTGCAAGCGCTGGCTCAGAATATTCATCAACCAGCTCATTGATGCGATGGAAGAAGAAGAAACCGTGCCCGAAGCGCCGGTTCTGGCTATCCTTGATGAATTCCCGGTGCTGGGTTTCATGCAGCAACTCCAAAACGCCATTGGACAAATCGCTTCGTTTCATCTGCTCATATGGTGGATTATACAGGATTGGGGGCAAGGAAAATCATTATATAAAGACCGCTGGGAGAGCTTCACGGCGAATGCGGGTATCTTGCAGTGTTTTGCCAATGTGGATTTGGTCACGACAGAATATATCTCAAAGCGGCTCGGCAAAACGCCGGTGCTGGCAACGCGTCAGGGCGATACATCTTTTGATCAGATTGAGAAAGGCATGAGCGGTCAAAGTCAGTCAAAGGAAATGTATGATCTTCTTATGCCCGATGAAGTAGCGCGAGCGTTTGCCCGCTCCGACCCGCTCAAGCGCCAGCTTATCATGCTGGCCGGGCTGCATCCGATGATTATCCAGCGCTGTGAATATTTCGATGAAAGCGCTCCTTATCATCATCATTTCGCCGGAAAATATGAGGTTAAGGCGTAATGCGATAGCCTATCTCTTCCTTTCTCATCTAAAGATCAACCGGTACTGACAGCATGGCTCTGTTATGGAACGAACCGTTTGCGGGGGACTAGCATTACTGAAGTAACAGGAGATCCCACCGCCTTGTTTGAAACCTTCTTAGGCATAGGGTTTTGTCCCAAAGTAGTTGGGATCGCAAAACTGGATATCAGGAAGACAGGATCAGATTTGCATAATTATGCACCATTGCTTGGCTCACTGATTTGCCTCAATACGTATCAGGAAGAAGGTTTGTAGAATTGCCGCAATCATCGAAATGACAAAGACCAATGTCAGCCCGAATACAGTGGCAACAACCCCCGCCAACAGGGGAAGCAGGAAGGCAGGAGCTGTGATCGCATTGAAGTAACCGCTGTAGGCAGGGCGCAGGTTGTCAGGCGATATCTCCATCAGGAAGCCAATCACTGCGATCGTCAGACCATTGGCGAGAGCGCCGAGAATGAAGAATATCCCGACAAACACAAAAAACATCTGGTTGTCATCAAAAATTCTAGTGAAGAGGAGAAGCAAGATAAATGTGGGCGGCAGAATTCTTCCAACGGCAATGCCCTTCAAGAGGCTGGCCTTGCCGAAGTGGTCTCCCCACCAGCCCCACAGAGCGTTTGAGACCAATGCTCCCGCAGTTTGTGCTCCCAGCAACAGCGCTACGTTAGCAAGATCTATCCCGTTCGCATCAGCCTGCACGATATAGAAAGGCATTGCCATAAGAACAGCGCCACCACACCATTGTGCGTAGACGAACTTCCTGAATTTAACGTCAGTTCGAAACACTGCAACGCCATCTTTCAGATACTGAAAGAAAGTTGGTTTTTGCGGTGTTTTCGAGGTTGTTTCTGGCTCTCCCATTGCAGTGAAAACCACGGAGGACAAATACATCAAGACGGATGCTATTGCGATGATTGCCGCATAGGATAACGGAAAGGCAAGTGTGCTGGCCAAACGGTCTGCGATGGCCACAACCCCCAAAGCAAGAACACCGCCACCAAAAAAACGGGTGGCCAGCAAGCGGCTTCGGAGTTCTGAGGGAACGGAACGGGCAACGATATCATTGTAGGGAACTGCTACAATTCCGCTTATGAATGAATAGGCTGTCCAAATTAACAGAACCAGAATTGATAGTGTCAAGGTAGAAATATCTGATCCGATGGCGAGAAGTAACGCCAGCAACGCCATGCAACTAGCGCGGCCAAATGCGCCGATAACATAGTAGCGCATGCTGGAGCCGCCACGTTGAGCGAGAAAACCAACAATTAATTGCGGGAACAACCACCCAAACCTCAAGATTGCCGTGACAGCACCCACGGCAATTGGACTGCCTGTTAGTTGGTAGACCAACGAGGACATTATGGTAGCTGAATCAATGGCCGCGGAACCTGCCTGAAAAGTTATTCCAGCCGTCGCTACACTTGTGAAACGGCTTTTCGCCCTCATTGCCCAGACCAATCTGCAGGATCAACATAAAGCCCAAACCAGATCGACCAGAGGCCGAGCAAGGCAAAAACAACACCGATGAGCCATCGCATCCGTTTCATTTTCTGCCCCAGTGTTTCGAGCCATGATGCAAGACTGGGGTCGGCAGCAAACAGCGCGAGTGGTGACGACAGAAAAAGCCCGAAGAGAAACATCATAACGAATCCAGTCATGACGGTTCCCGTGGTTGCGGCCAGCCCTAACAATCCGAACAAAATAGGCGCGGCGCAGGCCGGTATATTGAGGCCGAAGGCAAGGCCTAAAGTGAGTGGGTTTCGGGCGTGCTTCCATGCTGTGGGAGCTAGATTTACTTTTTGCTTGATAAGACCAGCTCTGCCAGTCAAGAAGGCGAGTCCGATAGTGAGATAAATCACTCCGAATACCAACCAAAACCCTGTTTGTACGCCGATTAGTTTTTGACCAAGAAAGGCAATCAATGCTCCAAACAACCCTGACACAAGTGAACGTACTGCTACGAAAGTCGATACAGCACTGACTTTTTCACGCCTTGGTCGGTCAGCCTGAGTTTCAAGAAAGAGCAGATGCCCCCCGATTGTGCACGGTTCGACAAACCCCAAAAGACCCAAGCCGATTGGCAACAAGATAAGTTCCAGTGCTGTAAATTCCATATACGCTCCCGCGTTGGCTAAGTGAGTCTAATCCATTGTCAATACCATGCTCAAAAAGAGACACGTTTTGGCTCAAAGCATTTATTCTGCTTAGTGCCAGAAGGGGACATCATAGAATAAAAACTATTCTATTTTGAAGCTGCTATAAACTTACCCCATAATTTCTCGGTAAAACACCAAAGTCCGCCACCGCCAACACCGATTGTGATGCCAAGCCACTTCCAACCTTCTGGGCCAAGTGGAACAATATCAAAACCATGGAGTAAGACGGGAATGACCATGATAAGGAAAAAGGGTCCGGTGAAATAACAATGTGTGCGGCCACATCTTCTAGCGTTCAATAAGCACGCTGATCCCATCCATAGGAGGGACGCAGACCAAATAAGTGTTTTCGCCAGCGGAGGAAGCCATATCGCAATGACGAGAGCGACGGTTGGAATACCCCAAGCAAGAATATAATTGCGTCGATTGCTAACCCAATCTTTCTCAATATTTGGTGCTGGCGCAGACATTGGTTATCCCGCACAACATGACAGTTTGGAAACGTCTTTTTCAAATGTTTGAGCTGCAAGCTTTAATCCTTCAACAGTCGTCAAATAAGGGAAAATCATTTCTCCAAGTTCAACGAAGGTCATTTTACTGCGTATAGCGAGCGCTGCTGTTTGAATGCTGTCAGCCCCTTCAGGCGCCAATATATGTGCACCAAGTAACTGTTTGTTCTCGGCATTCGCAACAAGTTTTATCAGACCTCTTGTATCTCTGGCGGCAAGAGCTCGAGGAACATACTCAAGAGGTAACACGGAGGTTACGACATTGTAACCTGATGCTGTTGCCCCTGCTTCCGTAAAACCAACACTCGCCACCTGAGGGTCTGTAAACACCACGGCAGGCATAGCCGTATTATCATACCGCTTACTATCACCGTTAAGTGCGTTTTCGGCGGCTATTTTTGCTCCGTATGCTGCCATATAGACAAACTGATCGTTACCGGTTACATCGCCAGCGGCGTATACACCTGCTCGAGAAGTGCGCATGCGGTCATCAATCGTAACGCCGCCTCTGCTTGTGGTATCAATGTTGCCAACGTCCAAATCAAGCCCACCAGTATTTGGAACTCTGCCAGCAGTCAGCAGAACTTTCTCTGCGGATATGGATTGATCCACGCCATTAACAAGAACATTAAGTTCAATACCCGATCCGATTTGGGAGATATTTTTATAGGAGAGGCCGTCATACACGGTTATTCCTTCATCTTGCAAAATACCAGCCAACGCATCGCTAATTTCAGGCTCAGCTTCTGGCAGCAACCGGCTACGGGTCACGATTGTTGTGTCGACACCGCATCTTGAGAGCATTTGAGCTATTTCGCATCCGATATAACCACCACCTATTACCACTATAGAACGAGGGAGTTCTTCAAGTTCAAATGCGGTGGTGCTGGTGAGATAGGGAACATTTTCTATACCGGGAATAGTAGGTACGGCGGGGCTTGATCCTGATGCAATAATGATTTTGTCGGTTTTAAGGGGCTCGCCATTTACGGTCACGCCTTTCGCCGTAAAACGTGCAAGGCCTTCGATATATCCAACATTGTTATATTCCGGCAGTAAATCCATATACTTCACCTGACGAAGTTCGCCAACGAGCTCATCCTTCTGTGCGATCATCGCCTTCCAGTCAACGACACGACCCTCTGCATGAATACCGTGAAACCGGCTTGCGGTATTCGCATGATGCACGGCCTCCGCAGCGCGAATAAGGGTTTTAGATGGGACACAGCCAAAATTTACACATGTGCCACCTATGGTACCATGGCCGATCAACGCAACTTGTGCGCCCTGTTCGGCGGCGGTTATCGCTGCTGAAAAGCCTGCTGATCCCGCACCGATTATCGTGAGATCATAATTTCCACTTGGCTTAACGATATTGAAAGACGATTGAGAAGTGTTTGTCATGAATTATGTTCCAATTTGGAAGAGTTATTTGTTGAGCGTTCTGTTGCTAGTTTTCGACGGTGCAAATAGAACGCGTAAGCCGCAACTGCGACAACAGCAGCGACGGAAATACGGATTGCGAACCTGAATTCCAGCCAGAACAGAAGGGCTAATAGGACAACGACGGCGATAATAATAAACCTCTTTGGATTTGGTCCGATTTTCCCTGACCGCAGGTAAAGGGCATAAGCGACAACCCCCATCGACGCAAACATGACAGGAAACAGCGCATAATCGATCCAGCCTAGCCAAGCTGATATTCCGGCAAATCCAAACACGATAACGAGTAGAGGGGTAAAACAACAGACGGCGCCAATAAGGGTTCCGGTTATCCCCAGTCGAAGGCTCTTTTTTTCATTCATCTGAATTTTCCTTCATCGTCGATATCTCCCGACGGTGGTTTTTACGCCACCGGAAAAGGTAAAATGCTCCTATCGCGACAAGAGCCATAACAAGCATAATGCGTAGCGGATCAATGCCGCCTATCCAGCTGAAAATACCGGCGGCAAATGATGCAAACACTATTGGCCCCAGACAACAGATCGCCAGAAGCGGCGCAACGATAAGAGCGGTTATGAGGCCGCCAGTTGGTTTATCACTCATGACACACCTATTTGATGATGGATGCGGGATAGCCTAAATCCGACACCGCTGCGGTAAGCTGGGATGAGGAGCTCTTGGTGGGATCAAATGTCACGGTCGCTTGCTTTGTTCGGTAGGATACATCCGCTTTGACAACACCATCGACGTCTTCCAACGTTCTGCGAACAATCGTCGGGCAGGCTGCACAGTACATATTCGACACCTTCAACGTCGCGATCTGAAGTCCCTCTGTTTGCGCGGCCTGTAAATGTTCAATAGTTTTCCGAGAATCTATTGATTTAGACCCTGTGGCTCCGGCATAAAGTGATCCGACGACGAGCAGGCCAGCTATCGAGACTATCGAAATTAAACCAATATGTTTCATACCAATATTCCTTCTTAAGGTTCCAACAATAATGGCGCGATATAGGGAAAGGCGATTGCGGCGGCTACCAAGACAGTTGCAGCCCAAAGACTTATTTTGACAATATTGCTTGGTAGAGGGCGTGCGCAGCTGGCGTCATCTGCGCAGGCCTTTTTGGGTTTCCAGTAGACGAGATAGTATCCATATCCAAGGAACGCAAAAGTGAATGCAATGAAGACGGGTTGATATGGCGACAATGCAGATAGCTGTCCAATCCATGATCCACTAGCACCGAGACTGAATAACACAAGAGGGAGTATGCAACAGGAAGATGCCGCTATTGCGCCAAGAATACCACCCGCTGCCAAAAATCCTTGTTTTTGCGACTCAGCCCTCTGTGGCTCGTCATATAAGCTTGTTTCATTATTAGACATAATTCAGTTCATCTCACTCTTATGAAATGCTAAGGTACGACCTGTAGTAACTACAGGTGCAAGAGAAAAAAATGCGGTCTCACAAGAAAGTTATGAATGTTAATATGGCGATTGGTGCGCTTTCAAAGAGCACAGGCGTTCATATTGAAACCATCCGCTATTATGAACGAATTTCGGTTATGCCCAAACCTCCTCGGAGCGCTGCTGGACACCGAGTATACAACGATGAACATTTTAAGCGTTTGAGGTTCATAAAACGAAGCCGCGAATTGGGTTTTACACTTGATGAAGTCCGGGCATTGCTAAGTTTAGTCGATGGTGGCGATTATTCTTGTGATGAAGTGCGTACGCTAACTTTATTACACAGAGCAGATGTTCAAAAGAAGATCAAAGATCTCCGCCGTCTTGAAACCACACTTACCCAGATTTCTGATAAATGCGTCGGTGGTGACGTTCCCGATTGCCCCATTATCGAGGCATTGTATGAAGGGGCGGCAGATAGCAATTAGTTTAACATGGTGCTTGCCGTGTGGGTGACGAGCTAGTTGAGCTGAATTCCTGACTGCTGTCTGACTATTGTAAGGGCAAAGATTTGTCCTTAATTGCAACTCCACTGAACTGGTACAGGATGAACCGATGCAAGGAGGCAAGAGAGTGGCAACATCTTGATATAGTTACGATGGCAAATGCGTCGGATTCTCCGGCAAAAGCTTCCAGCACATCACGTGGATTTGATCAGTATGCTGTCCTAAAGTTGATTTTGATCAATGTTGTTTTTTTTGCCTTGCGTATCATTCCTACTTCTCCAAGTCAGATGAGGGATTGGATTTCGCTATGAAGAAAATACTCAGTTTATCTGCACTTTCACTTGTTCTCGGCATCGTTTTCCTTTCTCCCGCTTTTGCGCATTCAAATATGCAAAGCGGGCAGATGATGGACGGAGGATGCTCAATGATGAATCATGGTGGTATGAGTCCGGGCTCAATGCAGGGCGGTGGAATGCAAGGAGGCATGAGGCAAGGCAATGCCATGGGGCCAGACCGAATGAGTTCGATGACTGAAGGCCGCCTCGCCTTCCTGAAAGCAGAACTTCAGATTAATGAAGCCCAGGAAGGCGCTTGGAAAAATTATGCCGATGCCGTGACCGACCGGGTCGGCGTAATGCAAAGCGTACATCAGAATATGATGGAAGCAATGCAGAGCGGTAACGCGATGCAGCGGATGGATGCGCGCATACAAAGTATGGAAACAATGGTTGAGGCCATGAAGGCCGTTGAACCTGCTACCAGCCAACTCTATAACGCCCTGAATGATGAGCAAAAGGCACTCGCGGATCAACTCATCGGTATGGATTGCGGCGGGATGTAAGACGGTAAATCTTATTTCATCTTATGAGTTTTTCTTCTCTGGGTGGACTGGGCGTGACTGCTTTATTGCATCCACAATAAGGCAAAATACGCCGAGAAAAATCGCCGTATCTGCGAGGTTGAAGGCGGGCCAATGCATCTGCAGATAATGAAAATCAAGAAAATCTACCACCTGTCCTCGTATAATACGGTCCGCCACATTACCCAACGCGCCACCGAGGACCAGACAATATGAAAGCCTTGGCAGCCAAAGAGGCTTCTGGCGCAGCATCCATACAAGCCAGACCGAAACACCGAGCGCAAGTGCCGTTAAAAGATATCTTTGCCAGCCGCCCGCATCGGCCAGCATACCGAATGCGGCCCCACTATTTCGGTAATAAACGAGATTAAAAAAGGGCGTGATCTGGATCATCTCGCCATACGTGAAGTTATGGGCAATTGAGACTTTGACAATTTGATCAGCAAGTAGCACCGTTCCAACTATTATCCAGTTCATTTTCGCAGTAACCTTAAACCATTACCAACCACCAACAAACTTGCGCCCATGTCGGCGAACACGGCCATCCACATGGTCGCATCGCCTGTGATAGTAAGGACGAGGAAGACGGCCTTAATACCGAGCGCCAGGGCAATATTCTGTGCAAGCACATGGGCCGTTGTTCGAGACAAACGTATAAAAGTAGGAATTTTGCGTAAATCATCGTCCATTAAAGCGACGTCGGCGGTTTCAATTGCCGTATCCGTGCCAGCGACGCCCATAGCAAATCCAATATCAGCTCGCGCCATCGCCGGTGCATCATTGATACCGTCGCCAACCATTCCAGTTTTTCCATCCGCCGACAGCAGTTCAACTTCCCGCAACTTATCCTCAGGCAGCAAATTACCCTTGGTACGGTCGATACCAACTTGATTGGAAATAGACGCCGCAGTATGGGCATTGTCTCCGGTAAGCATTGTCGTACTTACACCCAAAGAATGCAATTCAGCGACGGCCTCTCGGCTGGTTTCCTTAACAGTGTCAGCGACCGCAAATAGGGCTTCTACTTTGTCATCATTGACAAGCATGACAACTGTTTTTCCCTGTTTTTCCAGAGCCGATAGTTTCGTTTCCAATTCCTCCGTGACAATTCCCATTTCCTTTAACAGACGCAGGTTTCCGAGATGATATGTCCTCCCTTCGATGACGCCGCGGACGCCTCGGCCCGGCAGCGCCGCAAATCCATTCACGTTAAGAAGATTAAGCCCGTCTGTTTGAGCTGCGAGCGCAATTGCGCGGGAGACAGGATGATCAGAGCGATCCCCCAGACTGGCGGCAAGTTGTTGTGTTTTGCCCGGTTCCGCCCCGCCCCATACCATTACATCCGTTTGAACCGGCTTGCCATATGTGAGTGTCCCAGTTTTATCAAGCGCTAACCATTTGAGCTTCCGACCTTCTTCCAGATACACACCGCCCTTAATCAAGATGCCATGTCGGGCAGCTGCTGCCAGCCCGCTTACAATAGTGACCGGCGTTGAGATAACCAGAGCGCAAGGACAGGCAATCACCAGCAATACAAGCGCCTTGTAAATTGAATCTAACCAAGTCGCTTCGAACAACAAGGGTGGAAAGACTGCCACCATCAATGCAAGCATAAATATGACGGGGGTATAAATTCGTGCGAATTTATCGACAAACCGTTGAGTAGGGGCACGGCTACCTTGCGCATCTTCGACCGCGTGTATAATGCGTGCTAATGTCGAGTTACTTGCGGCAGATGTAACCTTATATTCCAGTGAGCCAGATTGGTTGATGATTCCTGCAAAGACGAGATCGCCTTCCGCCTTTTCGATGGGCAAGCTTTCCCCAGTGATGGGCGCTTGATCCACCGTCGAAAAACCCTGCGTAACGACGCCATCAAGGGCAACCCTCTCACCCGGTTTAACGCGGGCAAGACTTCCAATCGTGACAGACTTCGCATCAATATCTGCCCAGCTGCCGTCCTGTTGCTGAACTGTAGCTTGTTCCGGGGCAAGGTCCATTAATCCTCGAATGGCATTCCGAGCGCGATCCAGTGATTTGGCCTCAATGACTTCCGCCAACGCAAACAAAACCATGACCATGGCGGCTTCTGGCCAATGCCCAATAAGGACAGCCCCTGTAACTGCAATTGACATCAACGCATTGATGTTGAGATTGAAGTTTTTAAGGGCAATCCAGCCTTTCTTATAAGTTGGCAATCCTCCGCCTGCAATGGCGATGCAAGCGAGCAGTATCACCAGCCAATTACTGTCGCCATTGAACCAGTAAACGGCTTCTGATAACGCTGCCATAATAGCCGCTGCTGCCAGCAACCAAAGCTTAGTATCGGACTTAGGTTTAGAAGGTTCTGCGCTACCTTCCTCTTGCAATTCTGCTTCAAATCCCAAGGACGCCAATGCTGTCAGGATTTCTGGAAGAGCATTCTTTGCATGGCCGACTTTCAGTTTGCGTTGAATCAGATTAAACTCCAGCGATGCTACGCCGCCCATTTTATCAAGTTTTGCGCGGATCAATGTTTCTTCCGTCGGACAATCCATCTTTGCGATGTTCAACGTCGTAACTTTTTCTGCCAAACAGGACCGAAGAGAAGGGCCGGTCATTTCTGACGTTTCATCGCTCGATTGTAAGTCATGACGGTCCTTGGTTTTTCTCTCGCTCATGGCGACTCCTTGGCTGTGGTGTTCAGGAATAACTAAACTAAATCCTCTAGTAGCTAGAGGATCAAGAAGAATTATAGGTCACAGTCGCCGATTTTGGTGATCACTCTCACAGAGGTTATGCTTTGAAAGCGCCTCTATTACATAACATTCTCCAACATTGTCACCGGAGCATTTAGTGGCGATACGGGATAATTCCTTTTCCAGACTCTTCAATTGTTTAATACGAGCCCTTATTGCGGTGAGATGGTTCTTCGCAATTTCATTCGCTTCCATACATGATTTTTCTGGACTATTGCTCAGCTCCACCAGTTCCCGAATATCACCGATGCTTAAACCAAGATCGCGGGAATGTTTGATAAAAGACAGCCGGTCAATGCCAGACTTCAGGTAGCGCCGCTGATTACCTTCTGAGCGCTCAGGTGCTTCTATAAGGCCCATTTGTTCATAGTAACGAATAGTTGGGATTTTTACGCCAGTGTGTCGCGAAAGTTCGCCTATGGAATACATCCTAAATCTCCCTAAATCTATAGTCACTAGAGAAATCATATACTACAGAATATTGCCTCAATCCACTCGCTAATCCATAACTATTTTAGTCAAGAGCGTCAGCCAGTAGCGTGATACTTACTGAGTGACGGAGCTTGTCGGCAATCTTAGTTTCCTCTGACAATGTAGTCTGCGAGCAAAGGCCGACAAAGTTTTGCGGCGGCTTGACGGAAAATATGGGGGGAAAGTTTAAAACAGCGTCCAAATAGGATGGTTTTAAATTCCATGACTTCCGCTCTTGGCACAAAGCAGACTGATCTTTAACTTTGAAGGTCCTGCAGGGTTTATGAAAACCCTTCATGATAATGGCCTCCTGCTCTTCTGCGCGAATCCAATCTTTTACCAATGAATGTGTTTCATTGCCGATTAGTAAGCCCCCTGCTTCTGCACGAGTTTCCAAACGAGCCGCTAGATTTACGGCACTGCCAATGATGGTATAGTCCATCCGCTCGTCACTTCCAAAATTTCCGACATTACATTAACCGGTATTGATGCCGACGCGGGTCTGAAAAGGTTGATCGATCAGGCCACGGTCTTGCCACCCTTGCTGGATATCTGTTAGACGATGTTGCATGACAATGGCCATATGAACACAAGCGGATGCACCCTCTTTCACACCCTTGCTTTTTGGATCTCTAGAATAAATGACCACAGCATCGCAGATAAATTTATCGATGGTGCCACCATGATCGAGCGCAATTTTCGATATTTCCGTCAAATATACATTCAGCAATGCAGTTAGTTCCTCGGATTGTCGCCTGATCGATGGGATGCCGTTGGCGCCATTATTTCCATTGCTGGAGCGTTAGTCATACTTTTGGCTCCTCGTTCTGTGTAATCAGAAGGGAATTTTTCCGCCATTCTGGGTATGTCTCTTAACAAACTCTTTTTGAGCCTGAACTAGCAAACTGCTCGTATATAATGTGTCAAAGGGAAGTACTTCAGGTCGACATGAATTCTATGGGAGTAAAATCGAAACCTATCGTTGCCAAGATTTTCGGCCAACGCCTTTAAATAACGATACGAAGCTATTATATCTGGACTATTCCGAAAGCGTTACCAAGCTGTGGCAATTTGCCCATTGACAAAAAAGCGGGAAGGCACCTTAATAAACGCATGAAATCTGTTTGTTCAAATATAGCTGCTTTACTGATTATGCTTATGATCGGTGGTCTCGTGGGATATACTCCAGCCGGAGCAACGACGCAGGACAGCATGTCTTTAGAGGTAACGGATTGTCAGGATTGCGGTGAAACTGGAAAAATGCAAAACACAGGTGCTGTATGTTCCAGTGTCTGCGTTGTTTCAGTATCGGTTGATAAGACTGCAATTAATACGACAACGTTACTTAATGCTAAAAAAACCCAATTTGAAATTCAGAATTCTCGCTTGCACGAACGCAGCGAATACCCTGAGCCTCACCCCCCCAAATATACATCCTAATTAATCGCTAGCCCAGCGTATTGGCCGCTGATGGCTGGTGCATGCTTGTCATAGCAATCTATAGCTAACCAAGCAGTTGCAATCCGTAAAAGACCTTTGAGTTTCTTTTGCGGCTGGATCAACGCCTTACGGATGTTTAACCTATGGATAATCAAAGAGTCCCGGCTTTTACGCGTCGAAGCGTAATTTCATCGACCGCAGCCGCCACAATTGGAGCAGTAATCCCGAACCTGTGGGTGCCAATTAGCAATGCCGCCTCCAACCCGAGGGTAAATCTTCATGCGGCACCAAGCCAAAGCAAGCTTGATTCTGATTTTGCAGAGCCCGCAACTCTATGGCGCTTTAATGGATCAGTCCCGGGACCTGAAATCCGTGTCCGCCAGGGAACGCAGTTACGGGTTACCGTAAATAACGGACTGGCGGAAGATACAACAGTCCATTGGCACGGCGTTCGCACCCCAAACGCTATGGATGGGGTTCCCTATTTAACTCAGAAACCAATCTCTCCGGGCAATCAGTTTGAATATGACTTCAATGCGGTTGATGCCGGAACGTACTGGTATCATCCGCACCAGCGAAGTTTTGAACAAGTGGGCCGTGGCTTGTATGGTGCCTTGATCGTCGAAGAGGAAAATCCGGTGCTAGTTGATCGTGATGTGACTTGGATGCTGGACGATTGGCGGTTGGAACAGACGGGAGAGGTCGAAGATGATTTCGGAAATTCCCATGACATGAGCCACAGTGGCCGAATTGGTAATTTTGTCACCATTAACGGCAAAAAACGGGGAACGTTTCCGGTCAGCAAGGGAGAACGCATACGCCTCAGGCTTATAAATGCCGCGAATGCACGTATTTTTTCGCTCGATTTTCAGGGGCATAAACCATCAATTATAGCACTGGATGGGCAACCCGTAACACCGCATCAACCAGAGAACGGAGTTGTCACCCTTGGCCCCGCAATGCGGGTGGACCTCATACTGGATATGACCGGAAATCCGGGTGAAAGCAACGAAGTCATTGATAGTTTTTACGATGGCCTTGCATATCAACTTACGCACATCAGATATTCCGACGAAGTTATTCGGGACCGCCCGCCCGACTGGCCAATCCAATTGCCAGCTAATCCTTTGAAAGAACCAGATATGAAAACCGCAAAACGTCATGAAGTGGTGTTTAGTGGTGGCATGATGGGCAATATGGTTGCGCGCGACATGGGCATAAACACGACCACGTCGAACTCGATGATGGGGATGATGGGGATGATGCATTCCAAAAAAATATGGTTCGTTAACGGGGTTGCGGCTGAAGGTCATATTATGGACCCAATGCTTACACTGGATCTTGACCGCAGTCACGTAATTGCAATGACAAACGCCTCTGCCTGGTATCACCCAATTCATCTCCATGGTCATTCCTTTAGAGTGATTTCTCGAAATGGAAAAACAACTAAACATCGGGAATGGCAGGACACCGTGTTAATGGCGCCGCGTGAAATTGTTGAAATAGCGTTTGTTGCCGACAATCCGGGGGACTGGATGTTTCATTGTCACATTCTGGAGCATCAAGCCAGTGGCATGATGGGTGTAATTCGCGTCGCCTGAAAATTTGTACATTTGAAGAAGGATAATTTCAATGATCAAGAAAGCTTTGGCCTTTATTACAATTGGCGTAATTGCAGTCGCGGCCTACATTTTTTATGGACAAGAGGCAGTTGCAACGGAAGTTACGCTTTATAAAAACCCTCAATGCGGATGCTGTGAGTCCTATGCGGATTATCTGCGAGAAAATGGCTTTGTCGTTACCGTAAAGCCTACGCATGATCTGGTTCCTATGAGTAAAAAGGCTGGAATTCCAGAAGAATATCAGGGATGCCATCTGGCCTTCATCGACGACTACGTGGTGAGTGGCCATGTGCCGATCGATACAGTCAACAAGCTCTTGTCAGAAAAGCCTGACATAAAGGGCGTGACGCTTCCGGGTATGCCGACAGGATCTCCCGGCATGGGAGGGCCTAAAACTGGGTCGTTCATCATCTATCAGATCAATGACAAATCACCAACAGTGTATGCAACAGAATGAAGGAGTAGAAAAAATGATGACCGATCCAAGCTGTATGTCAGGCGGAATGATGATGTGGGGAATGGGAATAACAGGCATTTTGGTCACAATCCTAGTGCTGTTCGCAATTGCGGCCCTAGGTAAGTACCTATTCAGCAGCAAGCATAAATGACAAGAAAAGGCATTATCGTAAGTTTGCTGATAGCGGTATTGGTGGGTGTTGTGCTGATTGGATTTAGTCGGTTATTCAACGCTGAACAGGACGGCATTTCGGCGTCGATATCGAATAGCGGCAGCGGCAAGCCGCCAACCATGATGCCGCTTAATGAAAAGCCACGTTCACTCAAACCGATTTCATTTGCGAATGCCGAAGGTGACGATCTTGACCTGTCTCATTGGCGCGGCAAGTTTGTATTGCTTAATATCTGGGCGACGTGGTGTGCACCTTGTCGGGAAGAAATGCCAACCCTCGATAACTTGCAGCAGCAATTGGGCGGGCCAGAATTTGAAGTTGTAGCACTTTCAATAGATCGGGCAGGCGTTGGCGTTGTAGAAAAATTCTATAAGAAAATCGGCATCAAGCACCTGAGCATCTATGTCGACCAAACCATGAAGGCATCAACAGATCTGGGAGCCTATGGGCTTCCAACAACACTGCTGATATCGCCGGAAGGACTAGAACTTGGGCGTCTCGCCGGACCGGCAACCTGGGACAGTGCGGAAACGATTTCTTTTTTACGCGCCCTTATTACCCAGAAATCAAAGGAGAACTAGATAATGAAGCCTGCTGTAGATCAAAGCTCAAATATATTGATTGACTATTTAGTCTATCACTATCGAACCCGCCGTTCGATGGTCCTGCTAATCGGCGGGATTATTATTGCAACACCATTATTGGCATTCAACTGGAGTTGGCTAACGGCAATAGGAGTGTCGACTATACTAATCAGTGTTTTGCCTTGTGTTCTCATGTGCGCATTCGGCCTGTGCATGAGAGGGGGCAAAGACTGCTCGAAGAACTCGGCTACCCGCAATACTCCTGACGAAGATGGCGGTAACCAGTAAAGTCTGGCTTTTCCAGGATAACACGTAAAACAAAGGAAAATAGGATGAAAAAAATATCAATAATAGTAGCGGTAGCTGTTGGATTTCTAGGGTCGATGTCACTGGCTCTGGCAGATACCAATCAAACTGAAAGCCAGGACATGAAACCACATTCGATGATGCAGGATAATCAGCCGCAGGGAGAAGAGGGAAAATCAAACAATATGATGGGCATGATGAATATGATGAGCAAAATGGAACCCATGATGAAGCAATGTAGCGAAATGATGGAGACTATGAACGACCATATGAAATCCGAAAAGGACGCATAAAACCTTTTGAATAGTAGCTAAAGCAGCTGACCTCTGGCCGATGAAATCCTGGCCGGAGGTTTTTCAAGTGTAGGAAAAAATGAAATCGATATATTTTGTATTAGTATTGGTTAGCGGCCTGATATTCGCGATGACGGCAAAAGCCAATCATCCCGGCAATAACCTTGACGAAGAGATGAGTGAGAAAGAAACTTATTTTCAGGCAATTGATAAACCAGTTGCACCTTCGTTTGAATTAGTCGACGCAAGCGGTGAATTGATAAAGCTTTCAGACTATGGAGAGAAAATTGTCATCCTGAACTTCATATTTGCGAATTGTGCGGGAGTCTGTCCCTTGCACTCTGTCCGGATCGTGGATCTCCAGGAGAAAATCAATACCACCCCGATGCGGGATCTGGTTCAATTCGTCAGTATTACGACAGATCCGGTCAACGATGTCGGCAGTACTCTGGAAGAGTACGGCGAAACCTATGGGCTTGATCCTATAAATTGGGTATTTCTAACAAAAAAACCAAACGACCCGGAAGATTTCACCCGAAAGCTCGCCGCAGAGTACGGCGTGAAATTCCAACCTGAAGAGGCTGGCCAGCAAATGCATGGTGTCGTGACTTTTATTATAGATCGGGGCGGTCGTTTCGCCGCCAAATTCCATGGCTTAAAGTTCAAACCAATCAATCTAGTTTCGTACGTGAATGGTCTTTCCCACCAAGAAAAAAGACTGGGAAAAAACTTTCTGGTTCGCTGGTGGGAAGCAGTTTCACATTATTTCAGTCAATAGATTTGTTGCGACAAAACTGAAAGGTACGATTGATGATTGAAATTTCTGGAATTGGTATAATTGCGACGTTTTTAGCGGGTATTATTTCGTTTCTCTCACCCTGTGTTTTGCCACTCATTCCAGGATACATTTCCTATATCGCGGGCGGCCAGAGCATAGCCTCCTCTCCTGAATTCAAAACTCGCGAGAAATTCGTAGCGGCCGCGTTGAGTGTGTACTTTATATTGGGTTTCTCTACCGTTTTTATCGCTCTGGGAGCAAGCGCCTCGACCATTGGTCGGGTGCTGATTGGATACAGTTATGAACTCAACCTGATTGGAGGGGGCATTATTATGATATTTGGCCTGTTTATGATCGGGCTAGCGCAGCTGGATATACTGCAAAGGGACATCCGATTTCATCCTGCAATTCCAGGAGGGCGTCTGGTCTCCGCATATGTACTCGGCCTTGCTTTTGGATTTGGCTGGACGCCCTGTATAGGCCCCATACTTGGTGCGATTTTAACCGTAAGTGCCACTACCGCAACTCTTAAAGAAGGAATTGTCCTATTGATGATCTACTCAGTTGGCTTAGGCATTCCTTTTCTCCTTGCAGCAATTTTTACAGATACTTTACGTCGTAAAATTCGGATCATCGGGCGGCTGGGTCGTCGGCTCCATCAGGGAGCTGGCGGACTGATGATCGTAATGGGAATTGCTATGATGACCGGAGAGCTCTCCAGGTTTTCGTATTGGCTTCTGAATGCGTTTCCAGTTTTGGGAAATATCGGCTAATTTTCACAATGTGATACATTGAAAAAATTGAATGTGAAATATAGTAATATTTTTTATTGAGCTATTAAGTGGTCTTGTTTTTCCGAACAGGTTTACGGCTCAGTTAAGGTGTATCGGGTTTGATTATCATGCTGCTTTTTCATATCATTACTGTCGAAGTATGCCTCGTCCGGCGTTTATTTATCAAAAGCCGCGTGGAGTCAGTCGGTGTTGTAGAATGTAATCCACTTGCGAATAAACCGTTCAGCCATAAAGCCGTCAGTCAGTTCGTGCAGGTAAACAGCTTCCGGCGTCAAGGATCGCCAGAGGCGTTCGATAAAGATATTATCGAGATACCGCCCGCGCCCGTCCATCGATATTTTCACGTCGGCTTCCGTCAACGTTATTATCCGCGCCGATCCGGTGAACTGTTTGCCTTGGTCGGTGTTCAAAATCTCTGGCGGGCAATAGCTTCTTGTAATGCGCCGACGCAAAAGCCGGCCACCATCGTACTTGATAAGGGCCACGAAAGTACCTTGCATGTTGCCCAATCTATAATGGCGACCAGATACAGAAAACCAAGTTTCCAAACTGTCATGGAGCATTGTTCCTTAGCAGTGTTAGGGCCGCTATACTTCGCTCGTTCACGAGCTCCTTTCTCAGGCTGGAAAACGTGCCTTGGTTCGATTTGCAAACGCCACGAGTGAGAGCATCACTGGTACTTCAACAAGTACACCGACCACTGTAGCAAGTGCAGCGCCAGAGTTAAGGCCAAATAGCCCAATCGCCACGGCAACAGCCAATTCAAAGAAGTTGGATGTTCCAATCATTGCGCAAGGAGCGGCAATCCGAAACGGAACTTTCAGGGCCCATGCAGCGGCATAGGCGATTGCAAAAATCCCATAAGACTGGAGAAGCAGTGGCAACGCAATCAGTACAATGAGCAGAGGTTGGGCCAAGATTACGCTGCCTTGAAAGCCAAACAACAAAACCACGGTCGCTAGGAGGCCTACTATTGAAAATGGCTTCAATTTGGCAGTAAATTCAGAAACTGCATCATCTGACCGCTTACCTCGCATCAGGGACTGGCGCGTCAATGCACCAGCAACAAGAGGGACCACCACGTAAAGAACAACACTGAGTACCAGAGTATCCCAAGGTACTGGAATATCGGTTACACCCAAAAGCAAGGCAACAATCGGTGCATAGGCAAAGATCATTATCAGATCATTCACACTGACTTGAACCAATGTATAATTGGCGTCGCCGCGTGTCAGTTGAGACCACACAAATACCATTGCTGTGCAGGGCGCAGCCCCCAGGAGAATCAAGCCGGCAATATAGGAATCAGCCTCCTCAGGATTTATCATGTCGATAAAAAGATATTTGAAAAACAGCACACCGAGCGCCGCCATGGTGAATGGCTTTATCAGCCAGTTGACCACGAGAGTAATTAACAAGCCCTTCGGCTGGTCTGTAACATGTCGAATACTTCCGAAATCAACCGACACCATCATCGGGTAAACCATCGCCCAAATCAGAACGGCAACCACTAGATTCACATGGGCGTACTCAAGGGCAGCAAGCGCTTGAAATACATCTGGCAAAACTTGCCCAAGAAAGATGCCAAGCGCGATGGACATGGCGACCCAAAGAGAGAGCCATTTTTCAAAAATACCGATGCCTGATGGCGCGGTCTGATCGTGGTGGTTTTCTTGCTGAATACTCATTTTATAAACTCATATCTTTGCCAATAGCATTAAGCTTTTGCGGGGGAGAAAGTCGGTCAATGCTGGCCAATGGCAATGCGGCAAAGATTGAAATTTGGCTGCTCAGCATTCTGAACGTATCTGAAAACGCGAGTGAAATCTCGGTTTCTGTGCCTTAGAATGCGGCTGGACCAGAAACACCCCAATGGGCTGACATGGGTTGGGTTGGCCAAACGGGACAAGACTCACCTGCTACATCGTCACAAACTGTAAAGACAAAATTCATTTTGGGAGCATCGGGAGTGGCAAACTCTTCCCAACTCTTTGAGCGAACAAATACCGTGCCAAATTTCATCCGATTTAATAGCGCAATGGATTGGGGATGCACCTCACCTTTGGTATGCGCCCCCGCCGAATAAGCCCTAAATTGCCCTTCTCCGGCACGATTCATCAGGGCCTCCGCCAAAGTCGAACGAGCGGAATTGCCAGTACAAAGAAACAAAACATTGTAGACGGTATCGCTCATTGCTTTCTCCTCAACAAGCGCACGCAATTTCATCAATGATGGGTTGGCAAAGCTCGGGCCGACCGCCACAACAATCTTCCATCAGGAAACCAAGAAGCCCTCGCACCGCATCAAAATCTGCGAAGTAACGGATTGTTCTGCCTTGTCGTTCGTTGCGAACAAGCCCTGAATTAAGAAGCACGGCCAAATTGGCTGACATGGTGTTTTGTCTGACTTCAAGTTGCTCTCCTAACTCACCAGCCAATAAGCCATCTGCGCCCGCTTTGATGAGCAGGCGAAAGACGTCTAGTCGCGTTTGCTGGCTAAGAGCGGAGAATGCAGAAATTACTTTTTTTGATTCCATATATCATGATTAATTGATATTTTTGACCTCGTCAATCAACATTTTAAAAACGGGCGGTGTTTTCCAGATAACCAGTATCTAAAATGTGTGTTGGTGATGTTCACTTTTTCCCGTCGAAACCCACTATCCGCTTTGATGAATGTCTCCAGGATGTGCGAGATCGAGTCTGCAACTGTTTCTGCCTTGCCGTATTCCTGTTCGTAGGCTTTTGAATAGTCCACAACATATCATTCAGTTCAGCGCTGACAGCAATCGTGATTTCGCGATCCCGCAGCTTGCCAAGTTTCAACGGTCTCATTGTTGCACTACTTCCATTGGCCGCAGGACAATGTCCTTGTTGACGATTACGCGAATTGACCAACCAGGTCGCGCAGTGATTATCGGTTGAATATCCAGTGTCCGCCCCACAATGCGTAAGGCAGCGAAGCCCCCTTACGCCGCCCTATATCAACCTAACTCAGTTCAGCGCTGATACGGTGCAAAATATCAAGATAGCGATCAATATCGTCAGGCTGGCGGCAGAGCTGAAAGCGGACAAGATTGCCAGCTTCATCCTGTGGCGTGGCGGTGAACCCCAGTGCACGCCGTCCCGTATTATCAAAAGCAAAACCATTAGCATCGTAGCCCGAGGTCCCACCCTTTTCACCGTCCAGAAAAAACAGAGCGCCCAGATTGGTAGCAAAGGATGCAAAGCCATCACGCATTGACCAGGAATCCCAACCCATGCTTTTCGAGCGCTGGACAAGTCCTTCGTCATCTTCACCTCTCCGGCGCTGGTATAGTGCACCGAAAAGGCGGATGCGAAAATATTGTTCATCAGGGATGAAATGGCATTGCAATACATACTCGCAAAGATCTTCGGCATTCAAAGAAGCGCCTAAAAAAGTGCCGCGAAATGTGCCTGCAAGCAACCTTTCATCGGCATAGCAGTCATACCCCTTGGCCGAAGCAACAAGCGCGGCGGCGTAAGCAGATTCGCTATGATCAAAAAGCGTAATCCGGGGCAGAAAACCATTGCCTTCAACAAACGCCTGCACCGCTTTATAGCGATCCGGCTTTGGCATTGTATAAATGCCTCGGCCCGTTTCTTTTTGGATGTAGTAATCGATATAGCGGCGCAGCCATTCCGATGACTCCGATGCATCAGAGTCAAAAAAAGAATTGTTCAGCTCTTCATCACTGAGCGGCATGATATCATTCTTAAAATCAAGCAATGTGCCGCGGCTCTTTAATGCTTCGCGCTTCTTGTGTACATAGCGGTAATCACGCCAGTAATTGGCCTGCGCCGCTGAACGGCGAACTTGTTCTTGATATTTACTCATGTGCTGTCCTCATTTTTGAATATGAAGTCAGCGAGGCCTCGCAAATACTTCGGTTTGGTTGTATTGACCGAAGAAATGATGGCATTAATGTGTAATGTCGAATAGAACAGCATGTGGGCGCCAACGTGTCACTCTGTGGTCACTTCGTCGCAATGTTCATAAAACATCGAACTAATGAGATAGTATTCGAATGCCTCTTCCACACCCCACAAAAAATTTCACGGTAAAAGAGGAATATGACACACGGCGGCGTAGAAATATCTGGTATATAATACAAAATTATAAACGTACTCAGGTATCAGCTCGAAAATTCTCACTTAATATGAAGAGAAGATACTTAGATGCATTCGGCCTTGGACAAGCGCCTTTAGAGAATGGAACTGGCAATATCTCAGTCAGATTAGTCAGAGATACGCAGAGGCGGAAATATTACAAATGGTCTGAAAAAGAAGCCATAGAAAGGATAGAAGACCCGACTTGGCGATTTCTCGACAGATTCTCGCAGCTTATTCTAGCTGATCTAAATCTTGGGGTGGTTCCAGCAATATTCGATTTCTTCAATTCTGAAGATTGTGTCCAGAGCAACGCTATTGGTGTCCACTCTGACACATTGTATTTTATTAGGCCAATCGGAGCAGAGGCCGGTCAAAAATCGGGTGTTTTGAAAGTCGGTGAACAGGTAGATAGCCAACATGCGAACGTAATTTTTTGGATGAACACACAGAGCATCTCAGATGTCGATTTAGCAGAACAGGAGTTTAGAGAAGGCAATAGAAGAAACTATATTCTGTGGAAAGGTCTTATGAAATTCCTGCTACCGCTGAGTAGGAAAGTGAACGACGACTATTTGTTTTCGAATCATGACGTGGTTGCAATTTTGCGCGAATACGGCAGCAATCAACCTGGCTCTTTGATTATTCGAAATCTCGCTGAAATCAAGCCAACGTCGACTCAAATCTGCTTGTTCAAAACACCTCATGCGGAACTAAAATACAAATTTATCTGTTCAGAAAGCAGCGGTTAATGATGGACGCTGCGCTACAGTTATTCGAGGCAATAGAAGCTGATGATATTCAGAGCGCTTCCGAGTTGCTTCGGACATCACCGTCTCTCGCAAATGCCACCAATGAGTACGGGCAAACCGCGTTCTGGCAAGCATCTAGCAGGGGCCGCATCGAACTTGTCCAGCAAATGTTGAATGATCCTATAGCTTCCATTTTAGAGCCGCTCACTCCTGATCGTTGGTCGCGTGATGCTCTAGACGCGGCGGAAGCTTACGGACACAGAGACATTGTTGCCTTGTTGGAACCGGTTTTCGAGGTTGGTATTTATCCGGAGACACCACTTAAGACGGAAACGCGAATGCAGCGTATGTGGCTTGGGGTTGCAAGTCTGAAGGATACTATCTTGTATGCTTTAGAAGCCAGCAGACCATCATGGGGGGTTGTTAGCGTCGGCTTGACAGTACTTATCGCCGCTGTGATGCTGACATTGTGGTTTTCTGACTATTCTCCGCAGAACCCGCAACGATACATTGCACAAAATATTGAGGAAAAGCCGATTAACGATGCGGTGCTAAGCGCAATCGGGGGCAATCGCACCAATTATGTGAAGTTAGAAGACCTGGTTGAACTCATACGCAATGATAGATGGGATGATATAACAATTGAAAAAATTATCGTTGCTCCTGCACCGGGAAAAATGGACAGATTGACGATTAGGTGCATCATTACTTTGACTAAAGATACTTTTTCAACTCAATGGGAAACATCTGTTTTAAATCCAAGTGCAAATTCACCCCAAGTAGAAACTGATTTCGACGATATGGTTTTTAAGTATAGATCCACAAAAATAGATGTAATTAATTATGCCATAAACTTTTGTTTTAATTAGACAATATTCACTCAATTTTACTTAAGTAGATACTTTATGATACCATTGCATATTAGGTATATGTTATGGATAATATTAAAAAAATATTTGAAGCCGTCGAGTCTCAGGATGTTAAGGAATATAAACGCCTTCTGGATGAAGATCCAACGTTGATCAATCAAAGAAACGAGCATGAACAAACCGTGTTCTGGCATGCTTGTGTCCGCCTTCCCTACGAAACCATCGAGCAAACTATTGTTGATGAAAAAATCAGTAGGGTTTTGGACGTGGATCTTTGCGATCGCTGGGGAAGATTCCCTCATGATGCCGCCGAAGCTTATGAACGGGAAGATGTCGTGAAGCTTTTATACAAAGTGGGACGAAAGGACTTTGACCCCGGAGAGCCTTAAGCGCGCCTGGTTTTCAAGGTAGGGCTGCTGCAAGGGAGTTGAAGAAAATCAATGAGTCTACGAACACACGTGAAACTACATTGCAGAAGAGCCAATAATGGCATTACATTAGCTAAACAAGACGGATAGTTCTGTTTGAAACCACAGTATCTTCGTTTATCCCATTAACAAACGGAAATTCACCGCCATTATAGGGCTGGGAAGAGTTTGTGATTAAGGCTTGCATTAGAAGCCCTCTACAAACAGCAACTTCGGAACGAACTTGTAAGCGCCGGAACTGGTGCACTTGTCCTGTTCCTCGACAGGCTTTTCCGACTTGCATAAAGCCCGCGCGTTTTTCTGTAATTTTCTCAAGCACTTTAAAAAAGCGCTTTCAGCTTCCTGAAAGCTATTGACGGTTGCCGGGCAGGTAGGAATATAAGTGTCAAAGTCTCCGGACTGGTTAAGTATGACTGCAGCAACGGAGTATTGAACAGGATTGGCGGACATATCAGGCATAGGCAGTGCCGTCTCCTTGTCACTAGGAAATGTCACGAGATAAGTTTCATACTCAAAAAATGTTGACAGGGCTTGCGAACGGGCCATTCGCACAAGCAGGGTGGCAATAGAAACCGTATTGTCCGGCAGTACACTCAGCACGAAATCTTGTTGTGGTTTGAACTTTGTATGCTCAGCTACCTCAAAGATGATCGTTGAAAACTCATTCCAAGGATTCATAGCTTGCTCCTTGAAAATTATTTGTTGCTCGGTCTTAATCTTACAACCTAACATCATGAGAGACAAACAACCCAGCATCAAATAGCCCAATATTTTCATTTGACGCTTTCGATAGAAATTGGTGCGTATAACTTCAAATATCATCACCGTAGAACAATTGTTACAGTTCTGTTTTGTGCTTCACCTGCCTTATCCGCAATCGGACGTTCACGGCCATATGACACCACTGCTATTTGGGATGGGTTAACTCCTTGCCTCATGAGATAGCTAGCAACAGCCGTGTTCCTGTCTGCTCCAAGGCGCAAAGTAGCCTCGCGCGTTACAAATTCACCTTCTTTATTTGCTGTACGTCCTTGAAGAAGAATATGCGCATCTGATGCTCTTACAATTTTGCGTGCTAATGTACTCAACTTTATTTGCGCGGTTCTGGATAAGATCGAGACGCTCTCCTCGAAAAAAACCTGCTCAAGAAACTCCAACTTAGCTGTTTTTTGAACTACGGGTGCCTCCTTTTGAGACGGAGACGGAGCGGCTTGTTTTTTTTGATAATCTGACCCAATTGCACGGGCAGCAGACACACCACCGTACCGACTACTGCAATGTAGTTTGCCATTAGCTAAATCACTAAACGCCCCCCAAAATATATCATTCAGAAAAACATTAACCTGCCTGGGTCGTAGCCGTTGACGGGCTAAACGTCCAACCGGTTCCAATGTTAAAACGCCGTTTGCATAATCATAAATATCTTCCCATTTCTCAAGCTTTGCATCGAACCTCATTTCAGCCGCTTCTCCGCCATGGCCGTCATCATAAAACCGCGTACTGAGATTCTCTGCTACTGCAACGCGGCCTCCATAGCTCAGCGTAAAGCCATTATATTCTGTCTGTTCATCTTTCCCCAGTCTCGGTGAACTCTCAGAATCGGTGAGATCATCTGGACTTTCAACAACCCCGGGCTTGAAACTCAAGGCCATGAACACACTATAAGATTCATCCTCATTTTTTATGCAGTCAACGGTTGCATAAACATCAGAAACGACGTCATGCGGAGACTGAACACCACCTAATGCCATAGATGAGCTACCGCTTCTTCGCCATACTAGGATGTCAAGGGTGATGGCATTTGCAGTTAGTAGCTCGTTCTTTTCCAAATAAAGCATTTCACCTTTATGGGTTTGTGATGCCTTGAGCAGAATATCAGATTTAATCCCCATGCTCCCCAGATGATCAACGATAAGCGCTGAATAGTATTGGGTCTTGGCGGTCTCATCTTTAAGCTTTAGTTGTTCTGCTTTGCTCTCCAGTTTCGGACCGATTTCATCTGATGCAAATCCGCGTCCTTCATAATACTGGTGTACACCAAGGCTTCCTCTTTTAGATGGGCCGTTCATCACGCGGTCAGCATTAAACAAAGTCAATTGCCTAGAAACCCCGCCAAAAAAGGCATAGGCGCACGCACTTTCACATTGCCCTCCACCCCAGCCTTCGGTCCAGGGATCATCGTGATACGCAGAGTCATCCTTTGATACCACTCGTGCAAGCGCAGTATTCAGACGCATATCGCGAATTATACGCCCCAGCTCCATACCTGCCAGAACATCGCCTCCTTTGCTGTGAAAACCCACCGTTGTGATTCCGGCCTTGTGCAAGTCACATATACCCTGCTCTTTACATTTCTTAGATAGAAATTCTGAAAACCTAGCAGGTGTGTCTTCCTTAATGACACCCTCGGCTGCTATCCAAGCGGGCGTTAGGCCACTAGGCACCAGGTGAAATTCCATTTCAGATACGTTTGAACTACCTTCCCACACAACGAACGACAGGGCAGCGATACCCAACACTCCAAAGACTGCCATGATCTTTAAAAATCTCTTCACTACAATCCCCTATACCGCGTGCATACAATACCGCATCACATGCACCCGCAATAATTAAATAACCACATCCAAGATACGCTTAGCTTAGCAACTTAAGCACGAGGAAATCAACTCTCCAACCCTGCCATAACGCTTTATACCCGCGCCGTTTCGAAAATTTGTACGAAGCCGGTTGTGTTTTTCGCACGTTGGCGCGGTGAACTGGCCTTGTACCGTTTGGAGCGTGCAGCATGAAGAAACAAATCCAATCCCCGTTTGCGGGTGGTCCACGAACCCAAGAAGATACCGACGAGAACGGCCAGCCGCGCATTACAGTATGGCTTACGGCTCTGACACCTCTACATGTCAAAATTGCTGACAGGCTGGCGGTTGCGTGCGCCGCAATGGTCGTCTGCGCCGTGCCGTATGGCATTTTCAAAATCGGTGAGGCTTCACTATGGCAGTTTGAGACACAGCAACTTTGGTTGCTCGGCGGAGTACTGGTTGCTCCTGTAGCTGCCTATTTTGGTGTGAAGCATGGTTTGTACGATGCTTTCAAAAACACCGTAAGCGTGGTGTTCACGCCAGAGCATTTCGTTGTGAAGAGCGCGCTTGGCGAGAAGCGTTTTGATCGAAACCAGCCGCATAGTTTCGCACTGTACCCGCACGATAAAACCAAACGTGAAGAAATCGTCCTTTCATACCGTGAAAGCAAATCCGCCCGTCGCTGGTGGCAAGGCGCACGGAAGCGATATTACGGGCGCTCTGGTGTTCTGTCCTTCACCTACTTCGATCAACGCAATGATATTCGCACGATTTTTGGTGCACAGGATTGCCGAGACTGCCTAACCCGGCTTACGGCATGTAGTCAGGTGATGGACCGCTATGCATTTAAAGGCGCTAAGCAAGCGCTAACGCCTGAAGGCGACTGGTCATCGCAGTCCGGCGATCTGCACTCAGTGTAATATAGGAGAGTTAATATGCCCGAAAAAACCAGATCAAACAAAGCGCCCGATATTGGAAGGGAATTCGAACGTAGTTCAGCCCCGAACAAAGCACTACCGGATTATTCGCTTGGCGGAACGGCCCGCGCAGAAATAGCAAACGTACAAAATCACGAAGCCACTCTGGATAAGCATGACCAGAAATGGCTGCGCGAACGCGATAGGCTTTCAAATAGTGCCATGTCCATACCAGAGTTCAATTTAGGCTCAAAAGAACACCGAAACCTGCTTGGTGAATATGAGGAAAGGCGCGGTGAGTGGTATCACCAGCAAGCCGCCATCAACATCCATTTTGGAAATCTGAAAAGTGAAATCCGCGAAAACGGCACCACCCTTTCATCCGCTTTCGAAAAAGAACGAGGTGTTGAATTCAAAGTCAATACGCCCGGGGTAAATCGGAAAAGGGAGCGTTAGAGACGCCGAAGCCCACAGAACCAGTGTGCTACACCCACGAGGAATCTCTTCTTCGGGCTTTGGTATCCAAGATGCATCTGAAATTTTCAGATGCATCTTTTTACTGCAAATGAGGCAACCAATATGGACCAACTTATTGCTGCTTATCGTAAAGGCGATCTCAAACTTGTCCGAAAAATACTGTTCGTGCTCGCCGCAGCTTCTGCGCTCTTCACCTATGGCGGCGCCTCTTTGGACGCACTTACTTTTGTTGAAAAAGCGCGTTCAACTGTGTTTGCCGTTGCCAGCGGCTGCGCGATTTACCTGATATGGGATTTGGCCATAAAGATCGTGCCTGCGCTTATGGAGTCTTGGAAAAAGGCTCTGGGCCTGGTCGTTATCTTGTGCTGGTGCGTCATCTTCTTTTTCCTCAGCAGTTCTTTCAATGCTGCCTGGCTCAAAGGGCGAGATGCGCAGGAGCTTCATCAATCTCGTTACGTCGAGGGTATGGGGGACGTACTCGATGCAACATTCACGCGCGCGCTGAGTGTCGAAAGCGTTAGTTCCGATTTGCGTCTGGAAGCTGCGCGCTACAAAACCGCTGCCGAGCAGGAATTCAAGATTGGTCTGTATTCAGGCAAGCCCGGACCCGGCGCGGTTTTTAACGCTCTGGGTGCAATTCAAAAGCGACTTATCGACCTTGATGATGAAGTGGCCGACTTTATTGAGAGATCAGGCGCGTTGAATGAACAGGCACGGCACCGGCTCGAAACAGTTCGTAAAATTGCCACATCCAGCAAATCTACAATCAAGCGGATGCGTGACATTGAAACAGAATCTGATGCTCTTCGCGCCAATCTGGCCCGGATGGATAGCGGGAACCTTACCGCCTCTATCGCCCGGACGCTAGAATCTCTACCGGGTGAAGTGGACTTGCAGACGGTGTATTCCAGCAATCGGCAACTGGCAAAGCGTCAAAGGCAGGCACTCGATAAGGTCCGCGCAGACATAGAGCGGACGAGCGGGAAGCTGCGCGCCTTTATTGACACATCGAACGCGCAGAACGCACCCCGGCTTCCGGCTTTTGAAAAAATGACCGCCGTACAAGCCGTCAAACACCACTGGGAGAGCTTTATCCCCTTTTGGGCGGGCAGCATAGCTTTGGACATTGCCCCGCTGGGCGTTGTGATTTTTCTCATGATCGGCATGTCGGCCAGAAGCCGTGAAGAACTAGCGTGGAATGACATCATGCAGCTAACGCTCGAGGACGTTGCCCGATCAAAGATGGGCAGTGAGGCACAACGTCTCATCGGAATTGATTCCGAGAGTGCCAACAGCATCAACCGCAAACTGCTTGGCCGTGAAGCCAGAAAAACAGAAGAAGAGGAAGATGTGTGATGATTATGCGGTTTGCACTGACGGTGAGAGATTTTGGCCTGGATTTACTGGTCGCGATATTCCTGCTTTGGGTCGTTTTTTTGGTGTTGCTGGATCTTGGTGCCTTTGTTGTGACAGGCAACAACACACCGACACCAGAGATCGAGGAAACACCAGTTCCCCATGATTCTCAATCGGGGTGTGTCGCCATCGATGGCATTAAAATCTGCGATTAAAAACAGGAGTTCGAGCTATGACATTTTCCCGCAGAAACTTTCTTTTAGGGTGTGGGTGCACTGCAGTTCTTGGGATCAACAGACACGCACTGGCCGACCCTGGTGATTTATTTTCAGGCAGAATTTGTGCTAAAAATAGTGAGCCAAATGTCGATGGCGTCGTCAATTACGGCACCCCTAGCCCCGAGGCCGTGAAGGTCACCACATGGTTTACCGATGTGGTTGGAATTCGTCAGAATTTCCAAATTCTGGCCGCCGACTTCACAGGAAACATGGAGAGAATGGCGGCATTTGCAACTATAAGAAAAGCTCAGCGATTTATCGTTTATGACCGAGCAAACTTTACATGGAAAAATGGGCGCACAAACTGGGTCGAAGTCGGGATTATGGGCCATGAAGTCGGTCATCATATTGCCTCTCACGTCTTTGCTAATGAGTATTCCCAGCACGAGCAGGAACTTGAAGCGGATCGATTTTCAGGCTTTGCCATGGCTAAACTGGGGGCGACGCTTGATCAGGCGCTCTCAATGGGTAAGGGGACACGCGCGTCAAGTGCAACCCACCCCTCAGCAGCCCAAAGCAGAATTGCTATCGAGTCAGGCTGGAAGCTTGGGCGGAAAACAAAGGAACCGGAAAACAACGCATGCAAAAGCGGCTGGCTCAGCGATGAAAAAGATGTAGACGGCTCCGCATGCCG